>Ga0209826_1001536_pt1 | contig 15999 bp, 14 predicted proteins | sample GOMGulsemesocosm_5_FD_184637 | JGI IMG/M metagenome (GOLD analysis project Ga0209826, IMG submission 184637) | Methane-oxidizing microbial communities from mesocosms in the Gulf of Mexico - GOM15C Gulf of Mexico (SPAdes) (version 2) | ecosystem: Environmental > Aquatic > Marine > Cold seeps... | reverse complement strand
TAATACAATCCATGCTGACTTCTTACCCTTTAGCGCATGTTTTATTAGTGTTTCGTCGCTGCGTTCAAACACAAAGTACCCTTTATTATTGTTGTTATAGAAAATTGATTATGTTGTTATTATTAAGGTCGTTCAAAGAAAAAAAATAGTTTGAAATTAATTTAGAAATCTACTTTGAAAAAATAGATCTATACCCGATCCACCTGAAGAGGCATGATTCCGTGGGAACGGGTATAGAACGGTTAGGTTTTAAAGTTTTAAAGCTTTAAGGCTTTAAGAATAAACCTTAAAGCCTTTTAACTTTAGAGTTTAACGATCAACTTTCCTTTGTTTTTCCCCGTAAAAAACAAGTTTAAACCCATTATTGCAGACTCAAGCCCTTCTAAAGTATGTGCTCGATATTTGATTTTACCTTGCATCACATAGGGTGATAACTTTTCTAAAAGCGCAGGGATTTCATCAAAATGATCAGGCATGGTAAAACCTTGTATCGTTAACCGTTTTTTAATGATCGGAATCCAATTGGGTGCTAAATCTGGCTCTGCTTTTGGGTAGTCTGCTATTAAACCACAAACGATAATACGGCCATGAGCATTCATTCGAGAAAAAACATGGTGCTGGATGGGGCCTCCAGTATTTTCAAAATAAACATCAATACCTTGTGGTGTTAATTCAGCCAATTTAGTCGCTAAATCATCTGTTTTATAATTAATGGCGCCATCAAAGCCTAACTCATTAACAATCCAGTCTGCCTTTTCATCACTACCAACAATTCCAACAACAGTTAAGCCATCTGCTTTAGCCAGTTGACCAACAATTGAACCAACAGAGCCTGCAGCACCAGAAACAACAAGGGTTTCTCCTTTTTGTGGTTTTCCTATACTGTAAAGTCCTTGGGTGGCCGTTAAACCTGGTAGTGCAAATATTGATAAGATGACTTCATCTGGTAATGGGGAGGTCACTTTATTTAAACCTTTACCATCGCTCAAAAAGAATTCTTGCCAACCCATCATGCCCATAACACGATCGCCAACACTAAAGTTTGGATGATTACTTTCAACAACCTCACCTACGCCTGAACTACGCATAACCGACCCTAACTCAACGGGGGGAATGTAGCTTTCAGTATCTGAACTCATCCAACCAAACATCGCGGGGTCAAGTGACATATGGTTTTGTTTAACTAAGAGTTCCCCTTCTCCGATATTTGGCATTTCCTTTTGAACTACTTCAAATAACTCTGAACCAATAGGCCCACCTGTAGGACGAGCGATTAAGTTTATTGCTGTATATGTTGTCATTATATTTCTCTGTTTATGAGGTTAATTATTTAGTTTTTAACTTTGTTTACTTAGTAAGTCAGTGATTATGTTTGCAAGCTTAGAAAACATTGAGATACGCATACTTGCGGGCCTCCACAACAAACCAATTTCTCGATAGACTTCACCGTCCATCTTTTCAATAACCAGCCCTTCTGCTTTCCCTAACCCTTTATCAACTGCCATTTTAGGTAAAAAAGTAATGCCTTGGTGGAATGAAGTCATCTGCACTAACGTTGCTAAACTAGATGCTGAAAAAGGGTGTATTCTACTCGGATCAGCTAATTTACATGCAGAAACAGCATGCTCAGTTAAGCAGTGTTCCTGATTTAATAAAAATACACTTTGTTTAGGAAGGTTTTGATAATCATGGTTTTGTTGAAAACTCGTAATTAACTTTTTATCTCCAGCAATATAAAAATCATCTGTACCGAGTATTTCAACACTAAAGTTATGTGGTGCTACTGGTAATGCTAAAATAGCGACATCTATTTCACCTTGAGACAACATCAACATAATATTTTCTGTTGTATCTTCTCGCAAAAATAAATCAATAGAAGGTAGATTAATTTGGCAATGCTGAATTAAATCAGTCAGTAAAAAAGGGGCTATTGTTGGAATACAACCAATACGCATACTGCCACTATTAGGCGAGCCTTGCTGTTTTGCATAATCAACAAGCTCATTAGCACCGAGCAATAATTGTTTAGCCATTTTTACAACACTTTCACCTTGAGATGTGAACATAAAGCTCTTGTGCTCTCTTTCTATTAAATTGCATTCAAGCTGTTGCTCTAACTTAACGATAGCGCTACTTAATGTAGACTGACTAACAAAGCAACCTTGTGCTGCTTTATTAAAATGCTGATATTTATAGAGTGCTATAAGGTACTGTAAGTGCTTTAAGTTAGGTAATCTATTGGTAAATTCACGAAATGGCATTTTAAATCGTCTTTTGTAGTTAAAATAAAAATAGTAATCGCTTTAAGCTTATCTAATTTTTATCACACCTTCTACATTTCCTGCTTTTATTTATAAAATAAATACGGTAATCTTCTTTTTTAATAAAATTTATAATTGTAATAGGAAAAACTATGACTCAAGCTTCAGCACGTCACCTTTTGGTAGACACAGAAGAACAATGTATTGCACTGAAATCAGAAATAGAAGCAGGAAAAGATTTTGCTGATGTTGCGCAAGAACACTCTAATTGTCCATCCAAAGCACAAGGTGGGGATTTAGGAACTTTTGGACCAGGTCAAATGGTGCCTGAGTTTGATAAAGTAGTTTTTTCAGCGCCTTTAAATGAAGTGCAAGGCCCTGTTAAAACACAATTTGGTTATCATTTATTAGAAGTAACCGCTAGAGACTAATAAGAGAAGCTGTCAGTTGCGAGCTATTAGCTTTCAGTTCAAACTAAAAACTGACAGCTCTAAACTGACAGCTTTTTCTTTACATAAACATGCCTTTCATCATCCAGAAGAAGATAATAGATAAGCCAGCACCTACGGGTAGTGTAATAACCCAAGAAACAACTATATTACGCACAACCGTTAAGTTTATTGCAGCAATACCACGCGCCATTCCTACACCTAATACAGCTCCAACTAACGTTTGTGTTGTTGAAATAGGTAAGCCTGCACCTGATGCAATAACAACGGTACATGCGGCGGCTAATTCAGCAGCAAAACCTCTGCTTGGTGTTAAATGAGTAATGCCTTGTCCTATGGTTGCAATAACTTTATGACCAAATAATGCAAGACCCGCAACAATACCAAAACCACCTAAAGGTAATATCCACCATGCTATCGCTGATTTAGCTGAAATTTCACCACCATTATCAACAATACTAACAACAGCAGCTAAAGGTCCAATTGCGTTAGCAACATCATTTGACCCATGTGCAAATGCCATACAACATGCTGTAACAATCATCAAAACAGCAAACACTTTCTCAACATTAGCATAATGCGTTTTAAGCTCTGCTGTTTCATCAAATTGAAGGCGACTGATAAATATTTTACCAACAAAAGCAACCAGTGCAGCCGTTAAAGCAGCATAAATAAAGCCATCAGCTGTACCAATATGTAAATCAAGATGCTTCAAGCCTTTTTTTATTGTCACCAATGCTAAAACAAAACCCGCTAAGAACATATAAAGCGGTACCCACCTTTTGGCTTGTTGTAATGGTTTGTCAGTATCAAAAATTAGCTTTTGTGCACTATTAAAAATAATAAAAGCGATAACACCTGAAATAAGCGGGGTAATAATCCAACTACCAACAATACCACCAACTTTACTCCAAATTACCGCATCAGTGCTAACACCCATGGCAGCAAAACCAACAATAGCACCAACAATTGAATGGGTAGTAGAAACTGGCCAACCCAATGCAGATGCTATAAGCAGCCAGGTTGCCGCAGCAAAAAGGGCTGAAATCATACCAAAAACTAAAAGCTCTGGTGTATCAATAAAATAGCTTGCATCGATAATTCCTTTACGAATAGTTGAAGTAACTTCGCCACCGGCTAAATAAGCACCTGCAAATTCGAAAACCATCGCAATGATAATCGCTTGTTTTATGGTTAAGGCTTTAGAGCCAACTGATGTACCCATGGCATTAGCAACATCATTTGCACCAATACCCCAAGCCATGAAGAAACCAACAACTGCCGCAATAATAACTAGGGTTGAACCTGAGTTAAGTAATATATCCATCAGTTAAACCCTATTTTCTAGCTAAAAGAATTTCTAAACGTGCACCAACACGTTCAGCAAGATCGGCCAAATCACCAACCCAATCAATAATTTGATATAAAAACATAGCATCTATAGGGTTTAAATCATTCTCTATAGCTAATAAGTTTTTACGCAATGAAATTTGTAAACTATCAGTATCATCTTCGATTTCATCAAGTTGGTTGATCATTTTTTCAACTAATTCAACTTCACGTCCGCGAAAACCCGTTTCCAAAAGTCCGTCTAGTTCATTAATGGCATCCGCTGCTTTTTCTGTTGCATCAATACAACGAGCTAAGTATGTATTAAATTCAGTTCTAAGTATTTCAGGTATCTCTAATTTACGTCCTAAAACGCGTCCGGCAATATCTTTTGCTTTATTGGCAATTTTGTCTTGTTGTGTTAGCAGCTCAAGTAGATCAGCTCTATCTACAGGCATAAACAAACCACCTGGTAGCTCTAAGCGCAGTTGACGTTTAAGCGTATCGGCATCTTGTTCTAACTTTGATAATTTACGACGAACTTTTGCTGCGGTACTCCAATCATTTTCAGAACAAGCTTCAAAAAAAGGAATAAGTTGATTGCTACATTTTACAACCAACCTGATATGTTTTTCTAATGGTTTTATCGGTGATTTTGCAAATACACCTAATATAGAATTTCTCGCCATAAGTAATGCTCCAAATAAATTACTTTTTTATTCTATACTCAAACCACTTCAAACAGCATGATTCAGTTGGGATTAGAAATGGTTTAGACAAGGCTTTGATTGAAAATGATGGTCATTCTCATATCAAAGTAAATAACGCAGTATAAAACATTTCTAAGCCAATTTTTTAGGAATAGCAATCCCAATATTAAGCATATAAGGGTTTTGCAATGGCTTGAATATAGATAACATTGCGGATAGTAACGCATTTATCTATCAATGTTAAATATTAATGTTTATAAAAATAAAGTGCCATAAATTAGTTTTTAATTTTTAGCTTTTTCACTTCTTTAGCAGAACTATGTCGTACAATTTTTCCTTCAACAAAATATATTATATATTCACAAATATTTTGACATCTGTCGCCAATACGCTCCAAAGCACGAGCAGACCAAATAACCGTCATTACTTGAGGAATAGAACGAGGATCTTCCATCATATATGTCATTAGTTGGCGCATTAGTGCTTCATATTCACGATTTATTTTATCATCCATTGAATGTATTTTAATTGCGGTTTGAGCATCCATTCGTGTAAAAGCATCAAGAACAATTTGTAAAAATTCTAAAACCTTACGACCTAAATTATCCAAATTCAATAATAAATCTTGTTGCCTGCCTGAAAAATTTTCTAACGTTACACGCGCAATTTTTTGAGCTTCATCACCTATACGTTCCAAATCAGCAATAGTTTTAACAATTGCCATTATTAAACGCAAATCACCTGCTGCTGGCTGTCTTTTTGCAATAATACGCGTACATTCATCATCAATACTTATTTCAGAAACATTAACTTGTTTATCATTGCTTATTACTTGTTTGGCAAGTTCTTCATCACTTTTTTCAACTGATTTCAACGCATCGGTTAATTGCTTTTCAACTAATCCGCCCATTTGCATAACATTGTTAATTAAGCGATTTAAATCTTCATTAAATTGACCTGAAATATGACGGCCAATAGTTAGGTTATTCATTGTATTATCCTTCAATAACTTTTTAATATATCCATCCACTTAAAGGTGCTCGTTTCATGCATATTCAAGTCGAACGGGTATAAACGTTTAGCCGTATCGACCCGTTATATAATCTTCCGTTTTCTTTTTTAGCGGCATAGTAAACAAGGTGTTGGTATCACTATACTCAATTAATTCACCCATATACATAAATGCCGTTTGATCAGAGACACGTGCAGCTTGTTGCATATTATGCGTTACAATCACTACCGTGAATTGTTTCTTCAAATCATAAATTAACTCTTCAATGGTTAACGTAGAAATAGGGTCAAGTGCTGATGTTGGCTCATCTAATAATAAGACTTCCGGTTGAATTGCAATGGCTCTAGCAATAACCAAACGTTGTTGCTGACCGCCAGATAAACCCAATGCACTTTCATGAAGTCTGTCTTTAACTTCTTTCCACAATGCTGCACTTTTTAAAGAACGCTCAGCAGCTTCTTCTAAAACTCTACGGTTATTCTCACCTGTGATACGTAAGCCATAAACCACATTTTCAAAGATAGTTTTCGGAAAGGGATTAGGACGCTGAAAGACCATTCCTACTTTTCGTCTAAGCTGTGCAACATCAACATGTTTTTCATATATATTTTCACCCTGAAGATTTATTTCACCCGTTATTTTACAGATATCAACTAAGTCATTCATGCGATTAATACAACGCAACAAAGTAGACTTACCACAACCACTTGGTCCAATAAAAGCGGTTACTTGTCCTTTAGGAATAGACATGCTGATATTGTGTAATGCCTGTTTACCACCATAAAAAAGGTTTAAGTTTTTTATCTCTAAGGCTTTTTGTTCCGGTGATAGGTTATTTAAATCAATGCTATTTTCATTGCCAGATAACGCTTTAGGTGTAACTGAAATCATATTAAACTCTTATTTATTGATAGTTCTACTTTTATTTTTTAACTTTCTAATATTTAATTTTTAATGTTCTAACATTTTATATTTTTCACGTAATCTATTTCGAATAGAAACGGCTGTCATATTCAGTGCCACTATAATAGAAACTAATAACAATGCCGTTGCATAAACTAATGGCCTTGCTGCTTCAACATTAGGGCTTTGAAAACCAACATCATAAATATGAAAGCCTAAATGCATGAACTTTCTATCTAAATGTAAAAAGGGGAAATTACCATCTAACGGTAAATTAGGTGCCATTTTTACTACGCCAACTAACATTAATGGTGCAACTTCACCTGCTGCGCGAGCTATAGCTAAAATAATACCTGTCATAATAGCAGGGCTAGCAATAGGTAAGATAATTCGCCATAAGGTCTCCGCTTTAGTTGCCCCTAGCGCTAAACTACCATGGCGCATACTCGATGGAATACGTGATAAACCTTCCTCAGTAGAAACAATAACGACTGGTAAAGTAAGAATTGCCAACGTAATTGAAGACCATAAAACACCCGGTGTTCCAAAAGTTGGGCTCGGTAGTGTTTCAGGATAAAATAACTGATCTAAAGAGCCCCCAACCATGTAAACAAAAAAGCCTAAACCAAACACACCATACACAATAGAAGGTACGCCTGCTAAATTTATAACAGCAATACGTAATAATTTAGTTAATGCATTTTTACCTGCATATTCATGTAAATAAATAGCCGCTACAACCCCAAAAGGGGATACAATAACGGTCATTAAAAGCACCATTAAAACAGTACCAAAAATAGCAGGAAACACGCCGCCTTCAGTATTTGCTTCTCTAGGATCATCAACAAAAAAACCGCCTATCTGGCTAAAAAACAATTGTATTTTATTGAGAAGATTTAATTGATTATTAAACGTTACATTTAAAATATGTTCAAAATTAATGGTAACAATCTGGCCATCCATTGCTTTCATTACTAGTTGATCTCGTGATATTTCATCACGAAAACCCATGAGTTCTTTTTCTAAAATATTATATTGATTTTTATATTCAGTAATCTCATCGTTAATACTGTTCTGTGCTTGCTCTGTTAATTTATTGTTTAATTTAAGCTTTCTTGTTTTTAATCTAAGTCTTTCAAGTTGATAATTAATGGCACCAATATCTACTTTTTGTAAAGTATCTATTTTATCTTGAAATGCTTCAACACGGTTTAATAAATGTTCAAGCTGCTCTATTCCAACATTTTTACCTTCTAAAATAACGGATTCAATAAAACCATAAAAGTTACCATCGCTACGGCGCTCAATGACAACAAGATCATCTGGTGTTGATGTTTTGTTAATATGAGTAGAAAGTAACCAACGAAAATCTAAGCTAACCAATTCACGGTTACCCGTTTTGATTAATAAACGTTCAAGTGTTTCTTGGTTTGGCTTTAACTTAAGGTTTAAATGAGAGAGCTGGCTTACAGGAATACTTTCTCGGTCATATATCTCACCAATAACGACAGAATGAATACCTTTTTCATCGGTTAAATCAAACTGATAAAGTTCAGCTGGCCAAAAATAGGATAAGCCACGTGAAGCTATTAGCCACAACAAGCCAAGCACTGAAATTAAACTCAAACTAACCCCACCAGCAGATAGCCATACCCAAGGTGAGCCTGATTGAAACCACTTTTTCATAAAAAATCTCTTTTAAAAATTACTGATACACATATAGCTAATAGCTAAAGATTACATTGAACTATATTTTTCACGTAAACGTTGACGTACAAATTCTGCTGCAGTATTAAAAATAAAAGTAAAGACAAACAGAACAAATGCCGCGAGAAATAAAATTCTATAATGAGAACTTCCAACCTCTGACTCTGGCATTTCTACTGCAATATTGGCAGCAAGCGTTCTCATCCCCTGAAAAACACTCCAATCTAAAATAGGTGTATTGCCTGTTGCCATAAGAACGATCATCGTTTCACCAACGGCTCTACCAAGTCCCATCATTACTGCTGAAAATATTCCAGGGCTAGCAGTTAATAACACAACTTTAGCGAGTGTTTGCCACTGTGTTGCCCCAAGTGCCAACGAGCCACTAGTTAGGTGACCTGGAACACTAAATATTGCATCTTCAGCCATTGAGAATATAGTTGGAATAACGGCAAAGCCCATGGCAATACCAACAACTAAAGCATTACGCTGATCAAAATTAATACCTAAATCATTGGTGATATATTGGCGCATATCACCACCAAAAAAAACATTTTCTAATATAGGTGAAAGGGTAAAGGCACAATAACCAGCAGAAATTATGATGGGTATTAAAATTAAAGGTGCTAAGGTTTCTGGTATTTTAATTTTTACATCTCGAGGTAAATTATGCCAAGCAAATGCGGTGATAATGGTTGATAATGGTAAGAAGAAAAAGAGTAAAAATACAGCAGGTAGATACTCTTCCATTAATGGTGCTAACCATAAACCTGCTAAAAAACCAAGAATAACGGTAGGTAAAGCTTCCATCATTTCAATCGTTGGCTTTACTTTAGTACGCAAGCTTGGTGTCATGAAATAAGCAGTATAAATAGCAGCAGTTAATGCAACAGGTACTGCGAATAACATAGCATATAAAGCCGCTTTCATTGTGCCAAAAGAAATGGGTACTAGTGAGAATTTACCTTCAAAATCATCTGAGCCAGAAGTAGACTGCCAAACATAAGCTGGCTCTGGATAGCCTTCATACCAAACTTCTTGCCATAATGCCTGCCAAGTAACTTCTGGATGCTCATTATGAACATTAAATACATCTAAAACTTGTTCGTTTTTATTATTTGCTTGGTTTAAAGGTTCGAGGTTGTCAGAAATAATAACCAAGCCATCTGCACGAGGTGCAATAGAGAAAGAACTATATTTGGTCTTGATTAGCTTTCCTTGCCATAAATAAGCATTACTGGTGGTATAAAATAATTCAATGTTGCCAGAGTCTGATAATGTATAAAAACTTTTACGAAATCGCTCTGTGTAAATAGCGGTTATTGCTTCTTTTTTTACACTCGTTGAGTTTTTAGTTCCTGTAGAAAAAGTACGGATTTCCTTAAATTTTCGTCCTTGATCAGTTGATATTTCAAACCATTGGCTAACTTGCCCTGCACTATCGCCCAACAACAAAGAACTACCGCCAGATAGCAGTGCCATTGATGTAATACGCGTGTTTTGATCTAAAAATTTAGGCACTATTTGTGTTTTTAATTCTGTAGCATCATCCGAAATATCATAAACAGAAACTTCATTTCCTATTAATACAAAGACTAAACTTAGATCGGGTGATATGAGTATTTTATCAACAAGATCATTTGATAGTTCAAGCTGTTGAAATTCAGTTTCATAAGCACTGTCGTAACTAAAATCATCTTCGGCAATAAAAGTAGTTTTAATTAAACGATTATCTGAAGTAAAACCAACAAAAACGGCTTTTTCATCATCCATAGCAAAAGCAAGTTTTTTAAATAACTGCTTATCTGACTCTTCATCAAGTACAAGGTTTTCTTGTCCTAATGGATACGTTACGCTAGGAACAATGGTACGAATATCGTTATCATCATAAACAGACTTAAATTGAGTTGACAGTAACTGAATATTTCCTTTTTCAGATACAAATAAAAGTTTATCCGCACTATCATAAGCAACGAATTTTAATTGATCATTTTCTGGTAGCGTTTGAATTGAAGAAACGATTGAACCTACACTATGGTTTATACTTTCTTTTAATTGATAAAAATTAATAATACCTTGATCATTAACTTGATAAGCAACTTCCTTTAATTCATCTACACCTGCACTGACTGTTTGCCCTGAAGCACTAAATGAAATCGTTGTTGCAGGTTCTATTTTAGCTGGTTCAAATATAGGTTTAATAACATAAAGTAGATAGAGAAAAATAAGCACTAGGGTGAACAGTACGCTAATTCCACCAATGGTGATTAACCATTTTGCTAATACATTTTTAAATCCGCGCATGCGGGAAGAGTTTGACGAAATTGCCACGAGATAACCTTTTAAATTTGATGCGTTTACTAACATGACAAATTATAAAACAGTTATATGACACTTTTGTGACAAGCGGGTTATTTACAATTATTTTTTTGCAGGTAAATAAATAACAATATCTTTTAGCTCTCCAATACTTCTTAAATGCCCTGTAATACCTTTATTGGAAATAGTTACATGTGCATGAATTTCAAGGTTTTTTGGTAAAAAGTAATGTTTATTTTTAAATGAAGAATAAATACCAACAATTGTAATGGCCTGATTTGACTCTGTTGACGATGCACCTTTTGGTCGACCAACGATGCTCCATTCAACTTGATCTGTGTTTGCGGTAATTTTAAAAGGTATTGAAACAAGAGGATTACAACCATTACTTTTAACTTGTTGCGCAATTAAATCTATTATTCCATTAGTGCCATTAATGTGTTCTTCAACGTTAGTTTGAGTCCACTTATCAGGGCTGCTAGTGACTAAAAACACTGCACCTATATCATCTGAAATAGTATTTGATAGCTTGAGTGTGGTTTTACTCGTAGCTGTCGCTATATGGAACTGTCCATCAATAATGGTAATCTCATTTTTATATCCTGTACTCGGTCCATAACCAATTGTAGTTGACGAGAGGTTAATAGTATTAAGTCGAATGCTTTCTACGAAATTTTTAGCAGAAATGCCTTTCTTTGTTCCAAATACGTTTATCGTTGGATTACAGTCAATAACATTTTCTTTGATACTTTGTGCATGTATTGGTGTAATAAAACTAATTAACAGAGCCATAGTGAACAGTTCTTTCATTCTAAAATCTCTTTTTTTTGTTTCTAGCCTATATAAAAAAGAGCCTACCTTTCGGCAAGCTCTTGATAAATTTCATAGTAATAACTAATTTTACTGTTTATTTCGCTTGTGTCGATCATGACGATAGAAAGGCAGTGCCTGACTAGCGAACTCTTTCATCACTTTACGATAAACTTCTTTTTTAAAAGACACTACTTGACGTACAGGATACCAATAACTAACCCATCGCCAATCATCAAATTCTGGATGAGAGGTGTGGAGCAAATCAACGGATGAAGCAGGTGCAGTTAATTTTAATAAAAACCACTTCTGCTTCTGCCCAATACATAAAGGTTTACTACCATGCCTAATATAACGTTTAGGTAATTTGTATTTTAACCAGTGCTTAGTTGATGCAACAATTTTCACATGTTCAGGTTTTAAACCAACTTCTTCATGTAATTCACGATACATGGTTTGTTCAGCTGACTCACCTTCATCGACTCCACCTTGCGGGTATTGCCATGAATTTTGTCCAAATCGTCTTGCCCAGAATACTTGTCCCCTGTCGTTAATTATCACTATGCCGACGTTGGCTCGGTAGCCTTCGGCATCGATCACAGGAACTCCTGAAATATTTATAGTCGTTATGTTAATTCAATCATAATATAAGAGCTTGAGCAAATGATTACTTTGATTTTTTTATCTATTCACAACATAATATCGATAATATATCCAAGCGAGAACTTTCATTATCAAAATAAGTAAACCATTATCCGAAGAAGAATTGTATCTAAGAGCTCAAGCCTTAGCTGGTCTCACACTAGGTGAAGTTGCTGAACGAGCAGGTATTTCTGTTCCTAAGGATTTAAAACGCAACAAAGGTTGGATTGGTTTATTGCTTGAGCATGTATTAGGAGCAAGTGCGGGGTCTCGCCCCGAACCAGATTTTCCACATTTAGGAATAGAGTTAAAATCATTACCTATTAATGAGCAAGGTAAGCCATTAGAAACTACATTTGTTAGTGTGGCTCCTTTAACCGGTCTTACTGGTGTGAATTGGAAAAATTGTTATGTGCGAAAAAAATTATCTCGTGTTTTGTGGGTTCCTGTCATCACGAATAAAGATTTGCCTATAGCATGTAGGAAAGTAGGAATGCCTTTTTTATGGTCTCCTTCTATAGAAGAAGAAAATTTACTTGCCTTAGATTGGCAAGAACTAACCGATATGATTGTTTTAGGTGAAGTTGAAAAAATTCAAGGAAAACATGGTCAAGTATTACAGTTACGTCCAAAAGGCGCTAACAGTCAGTCTAAAACTCAAGCATTTGATCGACACGGAAAACCATTTATGACATTACCGAGAGGTTTTTATTTAAAAATACCGTTTACTCAAATGTTGTTGCATAAACATTTACGGATTAATTAGACTTCGATTCCAAGCTATCAGCCAGTGACAAGTTATCAGTTATAAGTTGTCAGCTATCAGTGACAAGCTTTGAACTATTAGCTGAAAGCTAATAACTATTACTTTGTATTAACTGATGATACTTTAATTGTTTGTCCTATACTAACGCTACTGTTAGCCGAAATAGTTTGCAATTGTGTATTTCCAGCTTCTAGGCAAATAAACTCTTGCTCTCCTGATGTATGAATATCGGGCATTTTCTGGGCTAATTTTGTTCCTGGGTTCCAAAAGATCCATTCATGGGTATTGCTTGATTCTACTTCAATAACTCTTTTCCACTTCAAATCAACAATTTGCATTTTTTCATTGGTATAATACACACGGTCAACTGGCCCTTCACCATTAATCAAGGTTTCAGCCTTAACGTGTTTTCCTGTTAACTTATCATCAAAATTAGCAGAAGATAGCGGTTCAATTGTAATATTCGTAGGTGAACTAATATAAAAATAGCTGTGTAAGGCTCCTGTATATTCTACATCTACCGTACTTAAATTGTTTATAGTAAGCGTTTGGTTAAATTCAGGGCCTAAACATAATGTTTGTGTTAACTCAAAAGGAGAAGACCATAACTCATGTTCATCTTCGCCTTGTAGCGTTAAAACTATTTCAACGCCTGACGGCTTAATCGTTATATTATCAAGTAACCAATTTCTTTGACGAGCAAAACCATGGTTTCCTACTTTATTGTTAGGATCTTTATGATGAGCCCCAAACCAAGGCCAACATAATGGAATGCCCCCCCTAATCGCTTTACCTTTTTGATATTGTGATGCTTTACTTAACCAAAAGACTTCACGTTCATTTTTAGGTTGCCAGCTTAAAACTTGTCCGCCATAAAGGCTAACCTTTGCTTGGCAGTTTTTATGTTTCACCTCTAAAAAAACAACATTTTTTGACAAGGTAGCTCTTGTTACCTTGCCAAATTCATTTTCTGCTAGTACGTCTAAAGAATCCATTTTTACTTACTATAAGCTCTAGGCATATCACTTTTTTTCATATAACGCTCACGTAGTTTATCTTGTCGTGATTGAGTAGAAACTTCTTTGCCGTTAATCCACATTGTGACAACGTGTGAACTTAACTCAAACGGATCAGCATTCCATAAAACCACATCGGCATCTTTACCTACGGCAATGCGACCTGAATTAAGTTTAAATACATCAGCAACATTGGCAGTCAGTGTTTTCATTGCTTCAGGTTTAGATAAGCCATTAGCTACGGCAATACCGGCATCATAACGTAACTGATTTAAATTATGGCTACCGCCGTTAGAGGTTAAAATCACTTTCACTCCCGCTTTTATTAAAGTAGCCATATTGGTCAATGAACCATGTAGTGAATCAAAACTACCCGGTAAATTATTAATGGCACTTGTAATAACTGGCACTTTAGCCGCTGCAATTTGTGCAGATACAAGTACAGCATCACTTGCGCCAACCAAAACCAAATCTAAACTATATTTCTTTTTTAACGCTAATAATGCCAATATATCCGTTGCTCTGTCAGCATAAGCAAGTAAAGGTTTTTCACCTGCAAGTAGCGCATTAATAACCAATTCATCACGCTTAGGCTCTTTTTTATCCTTTTTATCCTTTTTCGATTTCTTCTCAGATTTACGCGCTTTATCTAATACTTTTTGAGCATCGGCTAGTTTGTTATCAAGTGATTGTAATGCTAAAGCTCTAGAGCCTTTTGCTTTCGAACCTAAATGAATTAATACTGCATTTTGCTTTACTGTAATGCTATTAAACTCACCCGATAAATTTGCAACAAATGTTTGTCCTGCAAATAAGCTTTCTCCACCTTGAGGCGCTACAACACTGCTTGTTATGCCACCTTTACGTGTATAAGCAATTAAGGAAGATTTGGGGTTAAATGCTAAACTAGCATCAAAAGTAATATCAGCTTTTTTATCACTACTGTCACGCGTTCTAGCAACTGCACCAACTTCAACTAAACCAAGAGAGTTCATACTAGCAATAAAGCCAGGAGTTAAAATTTGACCTTGAGCATCAATTGTTTTATCTGCTTTATAATTTTTAGGGTTAATAGCAACTATTTTTCCTTCATCAATAATAACGGTTGCTTGATTTAAAATTCCATCACTGGTTACCGTATGCACAGTTGCATTGGTAATAGCTATACGTTCTGCGTTTACTGTTTCGCTAATGAATGAACAAACAAGCACAAGAGAGGTTAATGATATTTTTAACGTGTTAATATTTTTCATGGTGTTCCTTACTCTTGACCTAAAAGAAAATCGCTTTTCGCTTGATACTTTTCATCAAAGCGGTCGTACACTTTAGCGCCATCAACAAACACTTGTTCTGCTTGAGCATAAACGCTAAAGGGGTTGGAGTTCCATAGCACTAAATCGCCATTTTTACCTACTTCTAGGCTACCAATTTTATCGCTCAATCCTAATGATTTCGCAGCATTTAGTGTTATCCATTTTATTGCATCTTCTTCTTTTAAATCAAAGCCATTCTCATTAGCTCTATAAAGTACTTTTCCGGCTTCTTGGTTAAGTCGTTGAATGGTTGTTGCTGAATCTGAATGTACTATTGCACATGAATTTTTTACCGCGTCTACAATCGCTACATTCTCCTCAACCATATCAAAAGCTTCCATTTTGAAACCCCACCAATCTGGCCACATAGCAACACAGTTACCATTTTTAGCTAACAAATCAGCAATTTTATAAGCTTCAATACCATGATGAAAAGTACCTGAGTTATAATTAAACTCTTTACCAATATCGATCATCACTGCCATTTCTTCTGCTTTATAACAATGGTTATGGATACGGATTTCACCATCTAAAACGCCCATTAAGGTATCAAGTTCAAGGTCTCTACTGGGTGGTAATGAATTTTTTCCTGCTTCATAATCACTGTCATATTTATTCCATGCACGTTTATATTCGGTTGCTGCAAGCCAAGCACTACGATACCCTGCAACATTGCCCATTCTTGTTGACGGTAACAATTTTCGGCTACCATAAACACGTTTAGGATTTTCGCCACACGCCATTTTCAAACCATAAGGCGCG
>Ga0209826_1001533_pt1 | contig 16017 bp, 15 predicted proteins | sample GOMGulsemesocosm_5_FD_184637 | JGI IMG/M metagenome (GOLD analysis project Ga0209826, IMG submission 184637) | Methane-oxidizing microbial communities from mesocosms in the Gulf of Mexico - GOM15C Gulf of Mexico (SPAdes) (version 2) | ecosystem: Environmental > Aquatic > Marine > Cold seeps... | reverse complement strand
AATAGAAGAGCCCCCACTACATCTAAATTTGGCAGTCCCGCTGTCATAGGTTTCCCGTTAGACCGGTAACTTTGCGTCTCTAACTTTCGTTAGATTTGCCCTTGTCGAGCTTTAGCAGCTCAAGGTCATTATAAGCCATGATTTTAGATTGTAAACAAAAAAAACTAACAAGTGAGCAAAAATCACGTTAAAATAATATTTAGACTCTAACCAAAGCTGCGTTTTTACTGATGTTCTCTATAAAAAAAATATTTTTTTTATTTAAAATCTTAATCACTATCACCTTTGGTTTTAGTGTTTCTAATGCCTTTGCAAGTGAAAATACTTTAGTGATGCAAGAGCAGCTCATCAAACAAGTAGAGTATTTATTTCAACAAAACCCTGAAAGCTTACGCTCTGATGAGGTGATCCCCCTAAGCAATAAAATAATTCCTCACCGTAATAAATACCCCAATGAAATTGTTACCAAAACTTATTTGTTGCTCATTGACATTGCCATAAATAAAGGAGAGCTAGCAACCGCGTTTCAATTTGCCCAAGATGGTATGAAATTAACCAACTCAAGCCAAAAAACTTACCTTTGTTTACAAGTACAACTAGCAAAAATTTTTACCGCAAAAAAACACTACAAAAAGCTACTCAACGTTACTGAACAAACGATTAAATCTCCCATAACTAAAGGTAATGCTAAATATTTATTGTTTGCGCTAAGTTATAGAAGCGCCGCTTATGCCATGCTATCGCAACCCGGTAAAGCGCTAGAAGACATGCAACAAGTTCAAAATATTATTAAACAAAACCCTGCCTTTAATGAACACATTTCTTTGTTGTCTATTTTAGCTAATGCTTATTACCACTTGGGTGACTTTGAAACCTCTCTCACCGTACAACTGAAAATATTGAAACTTCGTTTTAATCTCAACAAATTAGAGAATGTTGACCAAACATATTACCACCTAGGCAATGCTTATTTTAGCTTACAGCGCTACAACGATGCCTATAACGCTTATTGGGAAGCTAAACGATATGCAGAAAAAAAATCCGCCCCCATCTATGCTGCTTATGCTGGACAAGGTTTAGCCTTAACATTGCAACAGCAACAACAATATTCACAGGCAACAACAGAGCTACTACAAGCGAAAAAAATATTTCATCAACACAATTTAACAACATCCTATTTAGAGACACTTATTACGCTTGCGCAAATAAGTCGTGCAACCAAGCAATTACCAGCAAGTTTACACTACTTAACTACGGCAGAAAAAATAGCTGAAAATATTATATTGAATAAGGATTATATTATTTTTTACCAATTACTTGCTCAGATGTATTTAGATAAAGGTGCAGTTGATAGCGCTTATTTTTGGCAAAAAAAATACAGCCAAGCTTTACTTAACAATAAACCCGTCAACATCAACGCCAAGGCGAATAACAAACAAAATCTTGTCGACAGTTCAAAAGCTAGAAAGTTAACTTTGAAGTTGGCAGAGCAAAGTGAATTAACCAGTACTTTTGCAAGTAAGTATCAGCAACAACAAACCATAATTTTCCTACTGGCCTTCATCATAATAACGCTATTATTTAGCCAATTAGTTATCTGGCTAAGACGCAGAGCCAAGCGTTCGAAAAACAAGTATGACGCCCAAGATAAATTTAATGTGACTTTAGCAAACCCAGCTCAAACAAAGCAGCTATACCGAACTAATTTTAATATGGCAAAAAAATACTCCTATTCGTTAACATTAGGTTATATTTCAATTACTAATTGGCAAGAGTTAACGTTCAAGTTTAACCAAAAGGTTGTCAATGAAGTGAGTGTCGGTATTGCGAATTTAATTCATGAGTATATCAATGAATTTGAGCATGCGGGCTTGATTAATGACGGTGAATATTTACTCTTTTTTCCTCATCAAAGCAAAGAAGAAGCTAACTTGGCAATGGAAAAAATAATACCGGCCTTACGATTAAGATTTTTTGCCAATTTAGGGGAGTTTTCAGTTACACTCTCTTATTCAATAGAAAGTCCAGATTTTCAAGATATAGACCCTTATATTTTTCTGTCGCGACTAAGCGCAGCAGTAAAATCAATATAAGCATACCCATAAATTTTAGGTGAAAAATGTTCGCTGTATTACTCATTACTGTTCTTTTCGTTACTATTAGTGTTTATTTTTATTTTCGTTCTGAAAAATTACAACGTGATTTACTCATTTCAAAACGCGAATTAGCCAATACTCAAAAAGAGAGTATAGCGTTATCGAAATCAATAGCATTACTTGCTAGTAGTCATGAAGACTTCGTTAAAACCCGACTCAATCTACTCATCGCTAAGACAGAGCAATCATCAGAAAAAAGTGATGTGAGTCTGCTAAAACCATTGATTAGTAATTATGCCATTATTTTTCGAGAGTGTTTAACGGGTAAAGGGAAAATGCAAAAAATCATTAAGAAATGTTTTAGTAATCAAGATCCTGAAGTATTCAAAGAGTTTACCCATAAAGTAATTAAAGCTGATACCAAATTTCAACGCTTATGGGGGAGTAATAACTTAACCGGGTTCGTTTCGTTAGTGGAGTCACTATTAATAAAGTACGATGGGGTAAAAAAAATAGATAAGTAGTTGGCTTTCAACGGACGAAGAAAAGCCAAACTGAATTTTATAAGTAGAGAGCTGTGACTAGCCTCTAATAATGATATTGGGTGAAGTATCAATTTCACCTTCACTAGAAATAGTCGCCGCATTATCATTACATAATAATATCGCCAAGCCTCCAGCCTTATAATGACGAATGTAAGTCAAGTCATAACCAAATTGCGTCAAACTACTGGCCGCAAATTTTTGTGCTAAAGACAGTTTATTCCATAGCGTTTCAGGCGCTGAATTTCGCTGACGTCTTTCTAGGAGTGCTTCTCTTTCTGCTATTGCTTGCATGCTGAACCTCTAATATTTAAGCGTAGAAAGTCCATTTAAATTACCGCTTAGTTTAAAAATTAAGCGCATATAGAGCAATTTAACTTACTTTTTTATCCACATCAATATTTATATTATAAAAAAGGCTGTTATTATGAATTAATAATAGTGGGTACAATTACATAACCATAAAGAACCATAAAGAACTATAAAGAACTATAAAGAACTATAAATAATTAAGAGAACATATATGAGTGTCGTTTTAGATGAACTACTGGCTTTATTAAAATTAGAAGTTATAGAGCAAGGAATTTACCGAGGCCAAAGTCAAGATTTAGGTTTTCGGGCTTTATTTGGCGGTCAAGTCATGGGGCAAGCATTATCAGCCGCCCAAGAGACTGTTGGCGCCGATCGCTTTGTACATTCACTTCATTCATACTTTTTACGGGCTGGAGATGCCTCAAAACCTGTGGTTTATGAGGTGGAAGATCTTCGAAACGGTGCTAGCTTTAGTACGCGTAGAGTGCAAGCCATACAAAATGGTAAAGCCATTTTTTATATGACCGCTTCTTTTCAGCAACCTGAAGAAGGCTTTGACCATCAAGATACTATGCCTGATGTTCCCTCGCCTGATGGCATACGTTCGTATGGTGATTTTATGGTTGAACACCAAGATATTTTACCCCAATCTATGCGTGAAAAATGCTTAGCTGAAAAACCTATCGAAATTCGTCCCGTTCAACAGTATAACTGGCTCAAACCAGAAAAAGCCGCTTCACATAGTCAAAGCTGGCTAAAAACCAATGGCAGTTTACCGAATGACTTACGCATTCATAGCTGTATGCTTGCTTATGCGTCAGACTTTCATTTTTTACTGACGGCATTATTACCGCATGGCACCAGTCATTTTAAGCCCAATTTTCAAGTCGCAACTGTCGACCATGCTATGTGGTTCCATCGACCATTTCGCTTTGATGATTGGTTGCTATATTGCATGGATAGCCCTTCAGCAAGTAATGGACGAGGCTTAGTACGTGGGCAAATATATAATCGCCAAGGTGAATTAGTTGCTTCTACCACGCAAGAAGGTGTGATGAGACAAAGGTAATCAGCGATGGAAAGAAACCGTGATGGGATATAAAAGTTGCGAGTATTGAAGGGCTTCTTTCGCAACTCGATACTATTTACTCTTTATTCGTCACTTATTTAACTGAGTTTTGCCAATCAAATCCTGTCGGGTGCTGAAACACTCTTAAATCAAATTGTGGTGCTATGGCAAAAAGATGATCAAAAATATCGGCTTGAATGGCTTCGTATTGAACCCAGTCGGTTGTGTTAGCAAAGCAATATAACTCTAATGGTAAGCCGCTTGCCGTTGCAGGTAGTTGTCTTACCATACAAGTTAAGTCATTACGGATACTCTGATTTTGATGTAAATACATTTCAATATAGGCACGAAATGTACCAATATTAGTTAACTGGCGAGTATCAATTTTATTTACGTGATCATCTTTATTTTCAACTTCAAGTTGCTGTTTTTTACCCGTTAAATAGCTTTTTAATAAGTTAGTGTTTGCTAAAAAGTCTACTTTTTCTAACGAATAAAAATCAATACTGGCAATATCTATAATCAAGGTCCGTTTAATACGCCGTGCACCCGTGTGATACATATTGCGCCAGTTTTTAAATGAATCACTGATCAACGCATAAGTGGGTACTGTGGTAATGGTTTTATCAAAGTTTTCAACTTTAACGGTATTTAAACCTATCTCGATAACATCGCCATCAGCACCATATTTTGGTAACTCAATCCAGTCTCCCGCCACCACCATTTTATTAGCCGAAATTTGAATACTCGCCACTAAACCTTTAATGGTGTCTTGAAACACTAAAATTAACACCGCGGTTAGCGCACCTAAACCACTGAGTAAATATATTGGTGAACGGTCTAAAATCAATGAAATAATAATAATAGCGGTCACTATATAGACCGCTAACTTAATAACTTGAATAATGGCATTAAGTGGTAAGTATTTTTGTTTTGCCGTTTCGCGATAAAGGCTTTTACTGACATTGAGTACGGCGCTAATAACCCGTGCCACCTGAAACGTTAACAAAACTTTTGCTAATAAAACCAGCACTTCAGCGAGTAAATTCTCACTAGGAAAAATAAGCGGCGTTAAAAATAGCACTAAAACAAAAGGCAGCAATAACGTTAAACGAGTGAGCACCTTATGCTCAATTAACGCGTCATCCCAAGTGTTTTTAGTTTTAACAATCAGCTTATGGACTAGCTTAAGAATTTGATGTTTAACGAAATAATAACTCGCGATAGCAAGCAAGAAAATAATAGCTAAACCAATCCCTAGTGCACTTAATTCAAGGTGACTGTGACTAACGCCCTGCTCTATTAACCACGTAATGATTAGCTCATTCATTCAACTGCCCCATACATTTAAGTGTTACTGATTGAACTTTGCCTTATTTTCTCAAGCCTAGCATCTTTTTCATGCCAAAATTGCGTTAACCATTTTTGAAAGGCTATTTTGTGATTACGATCATTCATGTAATCACCACTGAGTTCATTGTCTATTGCGCGAGTATGAACTTCTATATGCACGTTTTTTACCTGACCACGGAGACAATCAACAAACGTTGGGATACCTTCGGGATAATATATGGTCACGTCAACCAGCGTGGTTAAATGTTCACCCATGGCATCAAGCACAAACGCAATGCCACCCGCTTTAGGCTTAAGCAAGTGCTTAAAGGGTGATTTTTGCTTGTCATGTTTAGCTTGGGTAAAGCGCGTGCCTTCAATAAAACTCATCACACTAACGGGTTTATGTTTAAATTTAGCACACGCTTTACGTGTGCTTTCTAAATCTTTACCACGTAAATGAGGGTTCTTTTTCAAAAAGGCTTGCGTATAACGCTGCATAAAAGGGAAATCTAATGCCCACCAAGCCAAACCTAAAAGAGGTACGTAGAGTAGTTCTTTTTTTAGAAAAAACTTTAAAAATGGCGTTTTACCATGCAGAGCTCGTTGTAAAACCAGAATATCTACCCAGCTTTGATGATTTGCTAACACCAAGTACCAATCTTTTTCATTCAATTCTTCTAAACCTGTTACTTTCAGCTCCATTTTTGTGAATAATTTTTGATTAAAAGTATTCACTGCCACCCAGTTACTCGCCATTAAGTCTAATAAATAACTAAATATTTTTTGCGAAAAAGCTAACGGTATTAAAGCTTTAAAAAAAGAAAAAACCAAAATAGGTATCAACCAAAAAACAGTATTAATGGCATAAAAGCTAAAAGAAAAGAGGATAAGAAGTGGTGCAGGCAAAAAATTAAGCATGTTATAAGGAGTAACTATAAGTAATTAAACAAAAAGAGATTAGCTATATTTAATCATGCTTTGCTCATAATTTATATTTTTATTGTTAAACTCAGCGCAAGATCATGATCTTTTCGTAACGGCTATTCATAAAAGCACCTCTATTTGCTATCAAAATACTCAAACCAGAACATTAAATGATAATGATTTCTATTATCTTGTTTGCTATGATAGTCGCTCTTGCGCATTTAACCGTAATCATTCTACAAAGTCAGCTTGTTTGTTTAATCATCATGCGGATAACTAGCTAGAATTTAAATAGACTTGGAATAAAAAAGTGTCTTCCTTACTGGATAAAATCAACTTTACTAAGCCACGCTGGCAGGTGTTTTCACGAGTGTTAGCGGCTGTTTTTGGTGGCTATGCTTTAGCCACTGCTGCCTCGCTTTTTATTGCTCAATTGTTAATCTATATTATTGAAAAAAATCAAGCTATTCATATTAGCATAATGTTAACGTTCCTCATTTATGCGGGTACGGCGATATGGGTATTTTCCGTAACAAGCGCTCGTCAAGCATGGGTAGGCTTACTTAAATTCAATGTCATATTACTTGCAAGCACTTGGTTGTTAATGCAGTTTACGGATGTAACTAGCTAATGAAAGATACTTTTAGGCAATCAATGAAGTGGTTTCATACCTGGGTTGGCTTAGTGGTCGGCTGGGTATTGTTTTTTATGTTTATCACTGGCTCGGCCGGCTACTTTTATAAAGAAATCACTCATTATATGGAGCCTGAAAGGCCATTAATAAATCATCAGCTCAGTAACAGTGAGCTGCTTGATAAAGCGCAGCAATATATGAGTATTCATGCTAGCGACGTGCAAGAATGGGATGTATTTTTACCGAGCCGCCGAGATACCAATTTACAAGTAGGTTGGCGTCATGCTCCGAAAGAGGGAGAAAGCCGCGGTAAATATATTAAACAGGTGCTAGATGCCAACACCGGTCAACAAGTTATCACGCGAGCAACGGGGGGTGGGCGTTCACTGTATCGCATGCACTATAGCCTCCATTATTTAGAGACCCGCCTTAGCTACTGGATTGTTGGTTTTTGTACCATGCTGATGTTGCTAGCAGTGATCACGGGTGTGGTCATTCATAAAAAAATATTTAGTGATTTTTTCACTTTTAGAGCAAAAAAAGGCCTACCCGGCTGGTTAGATAGCCATAACGTATTAAGTGTCATTGCTTTGCCTTTTCATTTTATGATCACTTACAGTGGCCTGTTATTCTTCCCGTTTATTTACATGGCGTTAAGTGTCAGTATTCAAACGAATGAGCCAGAGTTGAATGAGTTAATGGATGAGGTTTATCCAAGTTCTGCTGAGGTTACTCCAGCCAATATTCCTGCCAAAATGCAATCATTATCATCACTGTACGAGCAAACTAAAACTATTTGGTCAGATGACAAGCTCGAATTAGTTGAAATTTATGCTGCCAATGATATTAATGCCCATATCAGGTTTAGTCGTAGCGTCACAGATATTACTTATAACCCCAGTGATGAAATTGTCTTTAATGGTGTCACTGGCGAGCGTATCAGTGAACCAGAGCGTCAGTACACCGTATCAGCCATGATACACAACGGCTTTATTTCCCTGCACGAAGGCCAATTTTCAGTGACAATTGTCCGTTGGCTTTACTTTTTTACCGGTCTAATCGGCGCGGCAATGATAGCTTCAGGTTTAGTGCTTTGGACGACCAAACGCAAACCACAACAAATGAAAAAGCCTAATGGTCCGGATTTCGGTTATCGGCTAGTCGAGCAGCTAAACATTGGCACTATTGTCGGCTTACCGATTGCAATCGCCAGTTATTTTTATGGCAACCGTTTATTGCCAATAGAGATGGCTAATCGGGCTGAATGGGAAATCCATCTACTGTTCATCAGTTGGGCGCTATTATTAACCTATCCCGCCTATCGGCCAAAAGCCAAAGCTTGGTCTGAGCAGCTTCACCTTGCTGCCGCGATATTTATTTTTATGCCGGTGCTCAATGCGCTCACTACCGATAAACACTTAGGCATAACCCTGAGCCATGGTGATTGGCTCTATGCTGGATTTGACTTAACCATGTTAGCAATTGGCCTGACTTTTGCTTTTGCTGGCTTTAAGTTTAACAAATCACAGCGTAATAAAACATCACAAAGCAAGAGCGCCAAAACACAGCGGAGTAACATTAAAACCACCGTTGATAATGAGCTAGTGTTAAACAAAGAAAATAGCGGAGCGCTATGATGTTACTGCTTATATGTTTAAGTTTCTCGGCTATGGCCTTGTTTTGTCTGGCCATGGAAAAGCATCGTCAGCAGGTAACAGATAAAGCATTACCGCAGTTTTTATCACAATTTTTCAAACCATTAGCTTGGCTGCTCTTAGTCATAACTTTTTACATCAGTGGCAAATTATATGGTTGGTCTATTGGCCCCGCGGTCTTTTTTGGTGCCTTAACGGCAGCTTTGTTACCATTGATATTATTATTAACTTATCGAGCGAAAGTTGTACCTATAGTGGCAATTGTTTTACCACTCGTTACCTGTGCAAATTTTATCCTTGGCTAACAGATGAACCTCGCACAAGCAGTGAAAAATTGGCTTGGCCATTCGCATTTTTTATACTGCAAAAAAGCTTAAAAAACTTGCTATGTATTCCTAAAAGCTATTAAAGTGCGCAATTTACTCTAGCAACTACGCTGCATATTTACTTATATCTATTGAATGACTACCCAGTTTTCATCATACTGCCAAGGGAAACCATCACAGGAGGAATAATGGACTTTAATAGAGCTGTAATCAAAGTGGGAAGCGCCTTAGTTGCGCCAACAAAAGCTGGTTGCAGCGGACAGTATACTTTAGCAATTGCACAATTTATTACTAAATGCCAACAGCAAGGTAAGGAGATCATTCTTGTTTCTTCTGGGGGCGTCGCCGCAGGTCGCAGTGTCATTCACCATGGTAGTCCTAGATTATCTGTGGCCATAAAAAAGGCCATGGCTTCAGTCGGGCAAATGCAAATGATGGCTAATTGGCAACGCTTTTTCGATACTCCTTGTAGCCAGATATTAATCACCCAAGATGACCTTGAAGACCGTGAACGCTTTATTTCCATTAAAGAAACCATTCAAATTCAACTTGAAAATGGCATTTTGCCGATAGTTAATGAAAATGATACCGTCACCACCGAAGATTTAAAAGTAGGTGATAACGATAATCTAGCCGCCCTAGTTGCCCAAGTATGCGAAGCCGATAGCTTGTTTATTTTAAGCGATATAGATGGTGTTTTCACCAAAGATCCAAACGTCCATGATGATGCGGTACTGCTCCCCAAAATAGATGAAATTACCGATGAAATTTACGCCATGGCAGGCACCAGCCGCAATCACCTTGCCACGGGCGGTATGAAAACGAAAATAGAAGCGGCAGAAAAAGCCACCGAGCATGGCATTAATACCTATATTGTCAATGGCAGTAAAAGTGAAGTCTTTGCTTCATTGATAAGGAAAGTAAACCCGGGTACGAAATTTTCTGCGGATAAAAACATCATAAGTGCTAAAAAACATTGGCTTAAACATACGGTAAAAAGTCAGGGCAGAGTGACTTTAGACAAAGGTGCGGTGAATGCATTATTAAATCAAGGCGCATCTTTATTGCCCATAGGCATAAAGTCTGTCGCCAGAAAGTTCGATGTAGGAGATTGTGTTGATTTAATTGATCAACAAACCAAAACCATTATCGCCAAAGGCATTACCCAATATAGTCATAATGAATTAAGGCGCATTAAAGGTAAACACAGCAATGAAATTGAATCCACTTTAGGGCACGAAGAAGGTGCCGTGGTTATTCATCGTGATGATATGGTTATCTTAGAGCAAAGCATTGCCCCCAAAGCGGCCACAAAAGCGCCTAACAAGAAAATAATTAAAGAAGAGGATTAATCCAATGAGTCAAACGTCCTTCAGCATGGTGAATATGGCGGCTAATGCCAAAGTAGCCAGCCGAGTAGCAGCACAACTCAGCACCCCAGAAAAAAACATTATTTTAAATGCTATCGCTGATGTCATTGAGGCTAATAGCGCTAACATCATTAGTGAAAATACTAAAGACATTGAGGATGGCCGCAGCAAAGGGTTAACTCAAGCCATGCTGGATAGGTTGGTGTTAACCGAGCAGGGCGTGAAAGATATTAGCTCAGCCATCCGTGAAATTGTCGCCTTAGCCGACCCGGTGGGTAATATTAGTAATCTAGCACTGCGTCCTAACGGCTTACAAGTGGGAAAAATGCGCATTCCTTTAGGGGTTATTGCCATGATTTATGAGGCGCGCCCTAATGTTACCGCAGAGTCCGCTGCTTTATGCATAAAATCAGGCAACGCGGTTATTTTACGAGGGGGTTCAGAAGCTATTCACTCAAATCTAGCCATTGCTAAATGCTTACATGAGGTCTTAACAGAGCACGGCTGTGATAAAAATATAGTCAGTGTTATTCCTGATACCAGCCGCAGCGTCATTGAAACATTGCTCAAACAAAAAGACACTATCGATTTAGTTATTCCTCGCGGCGGTGAAGGACTGATCCGCTATGTCAGTGAAAATAGCCAAATCCCGGTGATTCAGCATTTTAAAGGCGTGTGTCATTTATATGTTGATAGATATGCCGACCTAGACAAAGCCGTCAATATTTTAGTCAACGGTAAAACACAAAAGCCTAGCGCTTGTAATGCCTTTGAAACGTTTTTAGTACATCAAGATATTAGCGATAAATTTTTACCTTTAGCCGCTAAGGCTCTGGCTGAATCCGCACAAGTCAAAGTGCATGCCTGTGAAAAAAGTTTACCTTATTTTGCTGGTGGCCAATTAGCCACCGCAGAGGATTATCACGCTGAATACTTAGCACAAGAAATTGCCGTGAAAGTAGTAAACAGCTTTGATAGTGCCATTACTCATATTAATGAATATACCTCAGATCATACTGAAGTTATCATCAGCCAAGATATTTCTCGCAGCCAAACTTTTATTCGCCAAATTAATTCATCGGTAGTAATGATCAATGCTTCATCACGTTTTTCAGATGGCAATCAATTAGGCTTAGGCTCTGAAATTGGCATTTCAACCAGTAAGTTACATGCCTACGGGCCAATGGGCTTAGAAGCTTTAACCACTGAAAAGTTTGTTGTTTATGGAGATGGTCAAATAAGAGAGTAGAGCCTATGGTGCTCACATTCGAAATTGGAAGCCTTAACTACTGAAAAAGTTTGTCGTTTATGGTGATGGCCAAGTTAGAGGATAATTATCCTCATATCACCAATGAGCCTACTTTATGCATTAATCTGTTGTTAGCATTGCCAAATTAAGCAAAACACTAAGGAATTAAAATGAAAACCATTAAAATACTAATATTAACTGTATCATTACTCATAACATCACTAACCCAAGCGGCTTTAATTACTACCAATGAAGCCGCTCTAGATTCGATATTCTCCCAAGCAAACTTTGGTAATATGCCCATTGATATTCGTATTGGCGCGACCACTGAACTAGTTTTTCCTAGTTTGTTAGATATCACCACCGATGCCGAAATTAACTCACTGTTTGGTATGCATGTCGGGGCAGCTACCGTAGTTAATTTTTATTTTGTTGATACCGTTGATGCTTGCGGTGGCTTTAACGTTAATATCGTGGGTTGTGGCGAACTATCAGGTAATGATTTTGTCGTTGAGTCTGCTTTCGCTGCTGGCGGGTTTGGTGGCGAATTACTCGCCCATGAATTAGGACACAATTTAGGGCTGGGACATTCAAATGGTAACTTTTTAATGAACCCATTTCTTAATGGTTTTATTGATTTAACCCTCGGTGAAGTTACCACCATTCATAATAGCCCGTTAGTACAAACCGATGGTCAATTTTTTTGGATTGATATTAATCCGGTATTAATTGTTGCCCAAGCATCTAAACCAATTTCAGAACCCAGCATCTTATTATTATTGTTACTTTCTTTTGGTTTGTTCTGGCAAAACAGCTTATCTAAGAAAAAATAAAAACGCTTTAAATAGGGCGGCACTTACCTCATGAGTGTGTGATTAAGTGTCGTTAACTTTGGAAATTATCTATGCAGCTTAAAAAGTTATCATTATTGGCTTGCGCTTTAGTTTTACTCCTTATGAGTACTTCACCTAATGCCGCTGAACAAGATCAGCATAAATGGATTGAGTCTTGCCCTAACAGCCATTTGTGCTTCGAGCACCCGGAAAATTTAATGCCTGTTAATGTCCAAATCATTGATTCAAATGCTGGGCAATACCACAACGATAGCTTGACCCTTACTTACGACTTGGGTTGGTATGCTTCGCAGTTTAGTGAGATGACCAACGCCATTATAGAACCCGTAAAAATTGACGGTCATCGCGCACGTATTTTAATACAAGCTAATCGCATGGCATTGAGTGTGCCAAAAATTTCAGATAAGGTTCGCTTCTCAATGCTGCTTGAGTTTAAAGGTGCGCTTCAGCTTGAACAGGGTCGAAGAATATTCAATTCCATTAGATTTACTTATAAGTAATCCATTTATTGAATATAATACCAACCTTACTAACTATATAATCATTTCTTTTTATTGTTGATGGTAATGAACAAATTCGAAGCTAAGTTTAATTTATACTATTTAACTTCACCCTTGCACATAACAATATAACTCAGTATCCTACGCGACCTTTTCAGCACTCAAATGGCAAAATATAAATGATCGGTTTTGATTACGGCACTTCTAACTGTAGTGTTGCTATAATGGCTGACGGCCAACCTCAAATTATTCCTTTAGTTAACGTTAACAATCAGCAAAGCAATACCATCGCCTCAAATCTATATGCCCCTGATCGCGATATTATTACTCACTGGCTCTACCAAAAATTAAGCGCGGAGCAACAAAGTTCTTTTAAAGCAACTCGCACGGTGCAATTACAAAAAGCACAAAGAGCCTTGCGCGAATTAAACTTTGATGGCATTGCTAGTGACTTGTTATTTGGCAAAGCCGCGCTAGATAAATACCTAGAAGATCCTGAAGAAGGCTATTATATAAAGTCGCCCAAATCATTTTTAGGGGCTAGTGGCTTAGCGCCCATGCAAATTCAGCTCTTTGAAGATATTGTTGCTGCGATGATGAGCAATGTTAAAACACTGGCTGAAGCTCATTTGCAACGAGAAGTAACCCAAACGGTTATTGGTCGGCCAATAAACTTTCAAGGCCTACATGGTGAAGAGAGCAACCGACAAGCAATTACGGTACTAACGAATGCCGCCAAGCGCGTTGGCTTTAAAGATATTGAGTTTCAATATGAGCCCGTAGCAGCAGGCTTTGAATTTGAAGCAAGTTTACAGCAAGAAACTAAAGTATTAGTAGTAGATATTGGTGGTGGCACGAGTGACTGCTCAATGTTATTGATGGGGCCAGAACTAAGTAATAATGATGATAGAACTCAGCACTTGCTAGCTCATAGCGGTGTGCGTATTGCTGGCAATGATTTTGATATTCAATTAGCTCTACAAGGCATTATGCCTAGTTTAGGCATGAATAGTTTACTCAAAACAGGTAAACCCATGCCGACCGCCAGCTTTTATCAAGCGCTGGCGATTAACAATATTAATGAGCAAACCGAGTTTTACAGCGCCAAGAATCGACGCGAGTTAATGCAATTGTCACGAGACGCTAAAGAAAACGCCATTATCGAACGTTTAATTACCGTGCATGATCATAAGCTTAGTTATCAACTCGTCAATGCCGCCGAGCAAGCTAAAATAGCGCTTTCTGAGCTTGATAGTCAGGAAGTCCGCTTAGATTATATTGATGATGGCTTACAGGCTACCCTAGATAAAAATATTCTTGCGCAAGCTAATCAAAGAACACTGGCAAGTATAGGTGAATTAATGCAAGCAACCGTTGAGCAAGCGCAGTGTCAACCCGATGTTATTTTTGTTACTGGCGGTACGGCAAAATCCCCCGTACTCAGTAATTTTATCCAACAGCAAATGCCGCATACTCCGATAATAATTGGCGATCACTTTGGTAGTGTCACCTCTGGGTTAGCACGTTGGGCTGAGAAAACATTCAAATAAAACCACTAAAATATTTGCCGTACTCATGATCACCTATTTATTCCTTATATTTTCTTATATCAGTTTTCATGTTGACGTATTTATTATCACTATAAAACTTCGTCATCTTCTGCAAGGTGATATCTGGCTGTTCAATGGCTTGAATAGTAAAGTTAATGTCGGTTACTCGTTGGGTTAAATTATAATCATTTACCGATAGCGTGGCTGGAATTTCTCTCATCACCCCCGCCGCTATCTTTAAGTCTTTTGGCAGCGTTAAACTAGCACCTTCAAGGCCAGTCACTGAAATTTGATAATGTAATGCTTGTTGGGTTTTATTGAGTATTTTTAAGGTGTAAGTATTTTCTACCAGCCCTAAATAGTTAGTACGATACAGCGCATTTCTATCCCTTAAGATGGATGTTTCCAATGGAATTCTACTGCTGATCCAATAACTGGTCGCGATAGAGATAACCACAGTAAATATGCCATAAGCAATCACTTTAACGTTTGCTTGTTGTGGTTTTTCGCCCAACAGCTGTTGTTCGCTGGTGTATGAAATCAAGCCCTTTTGATAATTAAAGCGCGCCATGGTGTCATCACAAGCATCTACGCATAAGCCACAATTAATGCACTCGTACTGCATGCCGTTACGTATGTCTATGCCCGTAGGACAAACCTCCACACAAAGATTACAGTCAACACAATCACCTAAACCAAGCTGCTTAGCATCATCTTTAATTTTTCTTGCTCCTCTGCCTTCACCACGCGTTTTATCATAAGCGACTAATAAGGTGTTTTTATCAAACATTGCTGCTTGAAATCTTGCATAAGGGCACATATCAATACAAACTTTTTCTCTTAACCAACCCGCATTGCCATAAGTACAGACAGTAAAAAAGCACAGCCAAAAACTGACAATACCACTGCAATTAAATGCGACGATATCGCTATATAACACTGTTGTTGGAATAAAATAAGAAATGAATGTGGTGGCGCTAACCGCTGACATTAGCAACCATAAGAAATGCTTGGTCAGCTTTTTTTGTAGCTTATTAAACGAGTTGGCCTGTTTATCAAGTGCTATTCTCTGATTTCTTGTTCCTTCAATTCGATGCTCTACCCAAATATAAGCTAGCGTCCAAACGGTTTGTGGACAAACATAACCGCACCAAACTCGGCCTAACCAAGAGGTAACAAAAAAGAGCGCAAAAGCAGCCACCATCAAAAGGCTGGCCAGTAGAATAAAGTCTTGTGGCCAGAAAGTGATAGCAAAAAATCGAAACTGTTGATTGACAACATTAAGCAATACCGCTTGTTGTCCATGGTATTGTAAAAAAGGAATGGCAATAAAAGCAATAATCAACAGCCAACTAAGTACCCGTCTAATTTCTTGATAACGGCCATTTTGCTCTCTGACATAAATACTTTCATGAGATTTATAAGGCTTAATGATCAGGTGTTCTTCTTTAATATCAAATTTCATTGATAACTACAGTGTAATAATAAATTTATTACTCTATAACAAGAATTAGGCCAAACTTTTTATAAATTAACTGATTGAATTAAAAGGGTTTATATTATGAAGAACCAAACAAAAGCCACGATATATCGTGCGCTAG
>Ga0209826_1001532_pt1 | contig 16020 bp, 18 predicted proteins | sample GOMGulsemesocosm_5_FD_184637 | JGI IMG/M metagenome (GOLD analysis project Ga0209826, IMG submission 184637) | Methane-oxidizing microbial communities from mesocosms in the Gulf of Mexico - GOM15C Gulf of Mexico (SPAdes) (version 2) | ecosystem: Environmental > Aquatic > Marine > Cold seeps... | reverse complement strand
TTGTGCTTTATTGATTGGAACGCCAGACTTAACCATTCTGTCAATTTGTACATCCATGACTTTTGCAAAATCAACCACACAAGAATCAGCTTTTGGATGGTGACTTACCACGCAGTCATATCCTAGTTGTTGTGCTAGCAATAATTCTGGTGTTTCCATATCGATTCCAATAAGGACTTTTTTTATATTTTCACCTTCAACGATGATATTGGTATCTGCTGGCATCACATCTAGTTTTGCCAGTTTTAAAGCAGTGTTCATTAAATCATTTGTGTTCATATTTTCACTTTTATTTTTGACAGTATTATATCTTATTTCTTTCTTTTTAACTTTGAATTCAAGTAAATACTGGGGATAAAATGAGCTTAGGCGTTTATCAATAATAAGAAATGATATTAAAAAATAACAAACATGTATAAATTAGTATGACCTTTATTTAGGTCTTCAATAGAATAAAATGTCATTTAATTGTGATATAATAATTTTAAGTAGATTAAAATTAGAGGCAATTTTGAATACATTTTTTAAACTAATAGTTTCACTATCATTACTCATTCCTTATCTAAGTGCAAAAGATTTAAAATTTGCAGTGGTCTCCAAAGAATATAGTAGTCCTTTTTTTCTTTTAAGTAAAGCGGGCTGTGAAGATGCGGCATCATCACTAGATGGTGTTGAGTGTTTATATGAAGGTGGAGTTGAAGCCAATGCACGCTTACAAGATGAAATTATTGAACAGCTTGTAAGAGACCAAGTTGATGGAATCGCAGTTGCAGTGATAAAATCTGATTTTATTTCACAAAGAAGTGTTCAATTGGCTAAAGAAGCGGGTATCCCTTTGATTACTTATGATTCAGACCTTGAAGATAAACATGAAAATTTACGTTTGGCATATATTGGAAGTGATAATTTTGAACTTGGTGTTGCCTTGGGAAATGAACTCAAACGTATACGTCCCAATGGTGGAATGGTCTGTATTCAAGCAGGAGTGAAAGGTTCTATTAATCTAAAGTCTCGCATTGAGGGTGTTCGTTTTGCCCTATCAGATGTAACGGATAAACTCAGTATTCCCAAAAGACTCTCAGGTGAAAATTCTTGGACAGAATACGAGAGGTGCCCTTTTTATTCTTGGGAAGATAGAAAAAGAGCGTTTAATCAGTTGAAAACTATTTTGGACCATGAAAAAGAAATCGCTTTTATTGCTGTTGGTGGTTGGGTTCAATATTATGAACATTATCGAGAAGTGATGAAACCTTATCAGAAAAAAATCATAAATGGTGAGCTGGCTTTTATCGTTGCAGATGCTACGGAATCACAAAGAGAACTTTTAGAAGATGGACTTTCATATATTAATGTGGGTCAAAACCCCTATGAAATGGGAAGACAAGCCATAAAAACTTTATATAATATTGTTAAAGGTAAAGAATATAAAAAGATTATATATACACCTTTAACTCGATGTACAAGGGATAATTATAAGACTTGTTGAGTTAAGTTCTTTAAATTGAGTGTTAGAATCAATTATATAAAGCAAATTTGTTTTTTATCAGTGATTGAATAATAACGAAGAAATCTAGCTATAAAATTTCTTCGTGTTAAGATATATGTGATAATAGTTATAAATTACTTTTTGATTTTTGCAAAATTTTTATGGGTTTCAATCACTTGAACCTTGTCTCCATTTTCAAAAACTTCATCTGGATTTATAGAATCAATTTCCCAATAAGTTCCTTTATAAAAGACTTTAGAGTTTCTAATTTCACCTGTACCTTGTTCATTTAAAAAGTCATCATTGATAATTTCTTTTGATTGAAGAAATTTTTCTATAACTCTTTTTCTAAAAAGAATAAGAAGTAAAAATGCGATTGCACAACTAACCAATATTTGCCATATTCCATCTGTAAATGGATAATAATAGCTAATAGGTGCACAGATTAAGAATCCCAATCCAAACCAGAACAAAACAAATGAGGTAATAAATACCTCAAGTGCAATAAGCGTAACACCAATCCCTAGAAGGATGTAGATGTCAATGACATCAATTATTGTTTGCGGTTCCATTACTAACTCCTTTAAAGAAAGCATCGCCTAAAACACTTGTACTTCCAATCATTTGTGTAACATCATAAGGTAATATCATTTTATCAGTTGAAGGACTACTTGCAAGTGCATGAAAAGCTGCTATTCTATCTTTTGCAAGTAAAAACTCAGCTGCTTTAGGATTATCTTTCATTGCTTCGTTGATAACATTCATGGCTTCTTGTTGTCCTACTGCAATTGCTTTTTGTTCATATTTTAACGCATCGGCCATTCTCTCTTTTGCTTCTGCTTCTAATACTGTTTCTTGTTTTTTACCTTCAGCGTTTCGAATAACTGCTTCTTTATCTGCCTTAGCTTTTGTTTCGATTGCTCTTTTTTCTCGCTCAGCTTCCATTTGCATACTCATGGCTTTTTCAATTGATTCAGGAACTGAAATTTCAGAAATTTCTACTCTTGTAATCTTCACTCCCCATTCAGCAGCAGCTTCATCTAAGGCAGTTTGAACTGAAGTGTTTAATGAGTCTCTATTTGAGAGAGTTTCATCCAGTTCCATTCCACCTATTTGTGATCGAAGTGTGGTCATGGCTAAATTACCAATTGCATCTTTAAAATCAACAATTTTATAGGTTGCATCTTTTGCATTGGTGACTTTACAAAAAACAATACCATCTATAGAAATACTCACATTATCTTTTGTAATAACAGATTGTTTTGGGATATTTATAATTTGTTCTCTAGCAGTAATTGTTGCCCTAACTGAATCAATGATTGGAATGATTAAATTCAACCCTCCACTTAGGGTTTTGTTGTAGCTACCCAATCGCTCTATTACATATAGATCTGATTGGGATACGATTGTTACAGCTTTTATAATAATTACTATTACAAAAATAATTAATGCAAGTGCAAATATAAGACTTGTATCTATGGGAATACCTGAGATGTTTAACATTTATTTCTCCAAATTATATAATTTAGGAAACATATTATCATAAAATAATTAAAATGTAATTCTACTTATTATTTATTGGTGACAATTTAGTTACATTAAATTTCAAATATTGAGAAAGTATTATTTTGAAGAACTTTCAACCTAAAAACCATTTTAGATACAATACTTTTTACTAATTAAAAGGAAGAATCTAAATGCAAACATTCAACGAAGAGAAATGGACATTGTGTCAAAAAGTCAGCAATATTAATCAGATGTTAAAAGTACGGATTGATATCAATGATAAAATCGCTGATGTAAACTATCCCAATCTTCTAACCATCAAACATAAGTATACGACTTCAGATGATGTGTTATTTCCAGAGTTAAGTACCCTATCCTATTTTGCAGCCTTTGAAGAAAAGTGCCTTGAAAAACTTGAAGAGTCTGGATCGTTAATCTTTGTGGCATCTAATATCAATGAAGGCATGGTGCAGTTGTATGTTTACTGTAAGGATGAAAAAAAGACGATTTTAGAGTGTATAAACTTTCTAAAAAATAATCCTAATTTTATCGTGGAATTTGAAGTGAAAAAAGATGTAAAGTGGAATGATTTCAAAATCATCTTAACAAAAAGATAAGTGATTTTGTAGTTAGACTACAAAACCACGTGAGTAATCAATATATTATCTTCCGATAATTAGTTTACCTTCTACAAATTTAAGACCCTCAATATCTAAAAGTTTTTCACCTTCCATGATATAGTCTTCTACTCGTACAAACCGGATGTCTGATTTTTGATCAAAAGAATCTTTAAATGTAATTCCTTCTTTTTTTATAAATAGACTTCTTGATGTTTCAAGCTCCCCTGGAACTGAATCATTTTCCCCAATATTCTCATAACAAGAGTAGTTAAAAACGTACTGGGTTTCGGTCATTGCACTTCCATAGTAGTACCAACCACAATCTGGATGCTCAACTGGAACCATTATCATCTTTTTAAAACTTTTTAAATCCAGTGCTGTAGGCTCTGTAGATGCATTTCGATTAAACCATAATAATGATAAACTAACAAGTACAATTAGTACAATATATTTTGCAAATTTCATAGTATTCTCTCTTAAATATTTATTTTATTTTTCTATAAGTCAAAATGGATAATACTCATTTTGTGATATATTTTGACTTATACGAGGACAGAATATGTGATTAACTTAAATTTTCTTCTATGATGTCCCATAACTCTTCACAGTTTTCAACTATATAATCAGCTCCGTGTTCAATCAACTCTTCTTTTGGCCTGAATCCCCAAGATACTCCAATACTTTTCATGTTTGCATTTTTTGCTGTTTTCATGTCTGTAGAAGTATCACCTACAAAGTATATCTTTTCAGGTTCCATATTTAAACTTTTTGCGATATTTAAAGCTCCAATTGGATCAGGTTTTTTGGTTACTCCTTCTTTTTGACCATGTATTTCTACAAAATCATAATCGGAGAAAAGCTTCTCCATATACAACTTAGTAATTTCGTGAGGTTTGTTTGACAAAATTCCAAGTTTTACGGATGTATTTTGAAGTTTTTCTAATAGCTCATATATACCTTCATAGGGTTTTGTGTTGTGGTGAACACCAGTTTCATAGACTTCTATGAAACGCTTGAACATTTGTTTGACTAGATCCTCTGGAGTATCTTTGGGAAGTGCATTTTGAACAAGAACCAATGCTCCATCTCCTACAAAGTATTTGTAGTCTTCTATGTTGTGTTCTTCGTAATCAAATTCTTTTAAAACATCATTCATACTTAAAGCGATATCATCCAGTGAGTTAATCAATGTACCATCAAGATCAAATATAATTGCTTCCATTTTTTACCTTCTTCTTTTGTTAAAAGTATTATAGTCAGTTAGAAAAAATATATGATTAATATGATATAATTATTTTTATTATTTAAAGTTTTGAATAAGGGAAGATTCATGCAACTAACAAATACTTTCAGCTCATTTAATACATATAGTTTAATAAACTACGAGGCCAATGAACAAATAGAAAATAATCACGAAAAAAATATCTCTGATCTTGAAAATACAAGTGCTGAGGACTCTACATCATTATTACCAATGACTTTAGAAGAAATCCAAAAGTATCTACAAGACAATGGCATAGAAGATGAAACAGGTAATAGAGCTAAAGATTTACTCTTGATTCAAAACTTTATTGGAAAAGTAGATGATGGTACCTATACACGAATGTTTGATGCTTTAAATAAAGAAAAAACTACTTCACAAGCTTCCATGCGGTACTCTACTTTTCCCAGCCAAGAAATGTTAGAAGAAAATCCTAGAATGTTCCATACTATTTTGAATACCACACTAGATATGGAAGATACAACTCATGCTTTGATTTTTACTTTAGATTTAAAAGCTGTATTATCAAATCAAGCAGGTGAAAACAGTCCATCTAAATTATCAAATACGGACAAGCCCCCTACTCTTGAAATGGATATTGACTTTGATATGATGACTCTAATTGGATTTCTTCAAAAGAAGATGGAAGAAATAGCTGAGAGTGCAAGAGACGGTTTGGATTTAAGTGAACAAAACTTTCTAAGCGATTATGCAGCACTTCTTGGGAATTATGAGGACTTTGATGGAAGTTCAGTTTCTCCCAAAGTAAATATTACAGTATAAGACAAAATGTACTTCCACAATTTCCTCTTTCCAAATGTAAAATATGTTAGAATCTTCACAAATATTATGAGAGGGCATTTTATTTTAATAACTTAAAATAAAAGGAGTACTATGAAAATTAGTCATAATTTTGATGGTGGAAATATTGAGTGTATCAATATAGAAAATGAGAAAGATATACAGTTAAAAATCAGAAAGGACAACAAGTCAGATTTTAGTCAATGGTTTTATTTCAAACTAAGCGGTGCGAAAAATAAAGGTTGCCACATGAAGTTGCTTAATGCAGGAGAAACTTCATATGTTAATGGTTGGGAAGATTACCAAGCAGTCGCTTCTTATGATAGAAAAACTTGGTTTAGAGTTGATACCACTTTTAATGGTAAAGTGGTTACTATTTCCCACATGCCAAAACACGATATTGTGTATTATGCTTATTTTGAGCCATACTCAATGGAGCGTCATCACGACTTAATCGCGCAAGCTCAAATGAGTGAATTAGTAGAGCATGAACATTTGGGATATACCCTTGATAATCAAGATATGGATTTGCTTAAAATTGGTTCTGATGGTGATGATAAAAAGAAGTGTTGGATTATTGCACGGCAACATCCTGGTGAGTCAATGGCCCAATGGTTAGTAGAAGGAATGATTGAATCTTTGATTGATACTTCAAATCCAATCTCTCGTGAGCTATTAAAAAAAGCTGTTTTTTATATCGTGCCAAATATGAATCCTGATGGTACAAGAAGAGGAAATTTACGAACCAACGCAGCAGGGGCAAATTTAAACAGAGAATGGTTAAATGCCACTATGGATCATAGTCCTGAGGTATTTTTAGTTCGAGAAAAGATGAGTCAAACTGGTGTGGATTATTGTTTAGATGTACATGGCGATGAAGGTCTTCCATACAATTTTGTAGCTGGATCTGAAGAGATTCCAAGTTGGAACGATGAGAGACAAGCTTTACAAGACTTATATTTAAATGAACTAGTTGATGCCAGTCCTGATTTTCAAACTGAACATGGGTATCCAAGAGGTAAACATTCAACGGAGTTACTCACTCTTGGTACCAATTATATTGGAGAAACCTTTTCTTGTCTTGCAATGACTCTTGAAATGCCATTTAAAGATACTGTTGAGACTCCTGATAGCACATATGGCTGGTCAGGTAAACGTTCGAAGCAGTTGGGTGTTGCAAATCTAAATGCACTGTACAAAACCATAGACAAATTATAGACCTATAAAAACCACTCTTATAAACCTTCTTGATAAAAATTAAGAAGGTTTATCTCTCACCTCTTGACAAATAAATTTAATTCTATTACAATTCGACAGTTATCAAACTGTAAGAGGGTAAAATGAATTCGAAAGAGCTATCAAAAATATTTAAAGCATTATCAAATGAAAATAGATTAGAAATCTATTATGAAATAGCAAAACAAGAAGATGTAGATTATGAACAAAAATGTGATTGCTCTATTGCAGAAATATTAAGTTGCCTTAAAATCGGAGCACCTACCATCTCACATCATTTAAAAGAATTATCTAACGCGAATTTAATCACCACAGAAAAAAATGGTAAGTTTTTAATGGCACATATAAACAAAGATACATTGGAAAAAATTAAAGGTTTTATTGAATAGAATAAAATTTTTTGCCACTACAGTTTGATAGTTATCAAAATATAAAATTAAGAAGGAGCTCTCATGAGTGTTTGTTGTTCAAAAGAAGTTATGACTTATGATTCAAAGCAGTTTATAAAAGGTAAGTTTAGAAATACAGTAAAACGGCATAAAAATGGCTTGAAAAATACCTTGAACATTCTTTGGGATGTGGCTTTTAATAAAGCCAAAGATTCCGTTCCTAAAGATAAAAATGCTATTCCTGTTATGAGTCTTCAAACAAAAGATTTAGAAGAGATGTCAAACAACTCTGTTCTTAGACTGGGACATTCTAGTTTGGTATTTAAACTTGAAGATGATTTATATCTTACTGATCCAGTATTTTCCCTTCGTGCATCTCCTTTTAGCTGGTTTGGTCCCAAAAGATTTCATCAGCCGCCATTAAAAGCACAAGATTTACCCAAAATAAAAGCTGTGATAATTTCACATAATCATTACGACCACTTAGACAGTGAATGTATTGAAGTTATTAAAGATAAAGTTGAGACCTTTTATGTCCCTCTTGGAGTATCAAAATATTTAATCAAATATGGCGTTCAAAAGGATAAAATTGTTGAGCTTGACTGGTGGCAAAGTATTGAAAAAGATGGCATAACTTTTAGTGCAACTCCTTCTCAGCATTTTTCAGGTCGAAGTATGTTTGATTTTGACAAGTCATTATGGTGTTCTTGGGTGATAAAAACCTCTCAAGTAAACTTATTTTTTAGTGGTGATAGTGGGTATTTTGAAGGGTTTAAAGAAATTGGTGAAAAGTATGGACCTTTTGATATGACCTTTGTGGAAGCTGGTGCTTATAACAAAAGATGGATGGATGTACATATGATGCCAGAACAAACTGTCCAAGCCCATGAAGACTTACGAGGAAAAGTACTATTCCCAATACACAATGGAACCTTTGATTTATCCTTACATAGTTGGTATGAACCTTTTGATAGAATTTATAATCTTAGTATTGATAGAGATATACCTAGTGTATTCCCTAAGATGGGTGAAAATATTAATTTAACGGACAGTTATGAAACTAATAAATGGTGGTAACATGTTAAAAGCAAAGCTATAATATGTATTTATGTATGTATTATAGTTTGTTTTTATATATGAATATAAAAACAATATTTTTTCAATAATTTTAACTTTCTCTTTAAAACAATTTAAGAAAATGAGATCTCATAAAATAAACGAACTCTTATGCGTGTATTATTTAATAATAAGGGAACAGTAAATAAGATATACTCTTGACTAAATTATAGATATATCATAAAGGAGTAAGATATGCCAATTATTATACCTAAAGAGCTTCCCGCATCTAAAGTATTAAGTGAAGAGAATATCTTCATTATGAATAAAGAAACAGCGGCTCATCAAGACATCAGACCCTTAGAAATTTTAATTTTAAACTTGATGCCTACAAAAATAGAAACTGAAACACAATTAATCAGACTATTGGGTAACAGCCCTTTACAAGTTCGTATTACTTTGTTAAAAACGTGTTCTTATAAATCTAAAAACACATCAAGTGAACATTTGGATAGTTTTTATAAAACTTTTGATGAAATCAAAGATAAAAAACATGATGGTTTAATTATCACAGGTGCTCCCATTGAAACTTTACCTTTTGAAGAAGTTGAATATTGGGATGAGTTAAAAGAAATAATGGAATATTCTAAAACGCATGTAACTTCAACTTTACACATTTGTTGGGGTGCACAAGCAGGGTTATATTACCATCATGGTGTAGATAAACATCATATTGGTGAGAAAATGTTTGGTGTTTTTAAACACGAACGTCTAAATCAAACCAATCAACTCTTAAGAGGATTTGATCACAGCTTTTATGTACCACATTCACGATATACCATGAACAAAGAGGAAGATATTTTAAAAGTACCTGACTTAGAAATCTTGGCAAAATCTGAAGAATCAGGTGTTTATCTGGTTGCAACCAAAGATATGAAACAAGTGTTTGCAACAGGACATTCTGAATATGCTGCTGATACTTTGGCAAAAGAGTATTTCAGAGATGCAAATTCAGGAGTTGAAACACCAGTTCCTGTAAATTATTTTACAGAAGATGACCCTGAAAAAGGAATAGAAGTCACATGGCGAGGTCATGGGCATTTATTGTTTTCAAACTGGATTAACTATTGTGTCTATCAAATGACACCATACGATTTGGACTCAAAATAAATTTAAAATATAAAGGAGATTCATTCTCTTTTATATTCTTTACTGATGTATTAAAACCTCTCTTTTGAAAGTTGTAGTTTTTTTATTTTCTTAAAATCATAGGTCTTATTGTGGGTTTTTAATATATAAGTGCTCTCTTTTTCCGTGAGTTCTAGGGGTTTTATTCTTGATTGTTTTTGACTGTCATAAGTAAAACTAACAAAGTTCTTGTCTTCAATGGCTTTTTGTAAAAAACGTAATTCTATGTTCATGGTAATCCTGATTTTGATAGAAGAAGTATACCAGAACTTTAAATAAAGACTTTATCCATAATCTTTTGAACAATAAAACCAAGAAATTTAAAATAAGTAGCCAAGGTTTGTAAAAATTTGGCTACAATTGCGCTTTTAAAACTACAACTATAAAGAGGATACTCTTGAACCTAAATCTATTAAAAATGGCATTTTACTCCACATATTTAACCAACAAGTTTGGTTTGTTGTTAAAAAAAGTTAAAACAACTAGTGAGCGAATGAACTTACGATTAGAGTATTCACATACACTTCTTAATAAGCTAAATATTAGTGTAACCGTTCTAAATCCAGAAAAACTTCCAAAAGATGGAAATTATTTGCTCATTTCAAATCACAGAAGTATTGTTGACCCCTTGATAATTGAGCAGGCGCTTCAGAGCACTGGGGTTAAGGGATATTGGGTAGCTAAAAAAGAGTTGTACAATTCTTTTTTCTTTGGTACTTTTACAAGAAATGCCGGAACCATTCTCTTAGATAGAGAAGCTGCAAGTATGTCTGGTTTTTTTAAAGATACCAAAGCTGTGGTGAAAGAAGGGCACTCAATATTTATTTTTCCAGAAGGAACTAGAAATAAAGAGGATACGCCTTTGTCTTCTTTTAAAGAAGGTGCACGATTGATTGCTTTGAAAAATCGTTTACCTATACTTCCTGTGTTTATTAAAACAAATGCAAACAAGGTATTAAAAGAAGCCATCAATGAAAGAACAAAAGATTTAAATATAGATATAGAAATAGGGGATACTATTGATTATAAAGATAAAACACCTCTGGAAGAAAACTATAGAAATATGTTTGGGCTAAATTAGCCTAAACATCAGCATTATGATAACTAAGGCAGTTTTTTAACATCTTCTTCATACCTTGTTTATCACTTTTGAAAGATCCTCCATGTCCAGGAAGTATATAATCAAATTCAAAATTCAACAATCTTTTTAGTGAAATTAGCTGTGTTTTCCAATCGTACCAGCAGAAATCTTTAAAAGCTGTCAGTGTTTTGTATTCACTGCTATAGGATAAATTATCTCCACTAAATAAAAAATAGTCTTTGTAAAGAAGGACCGTATGTCCTTTTGTATGACCACTTTGAGGAATAACTTTTATGTCTTCATCTAAGTTATAAACTTCTTTTCCTTCTAAAGTTATCTCAGCTTCAGAAATATCTTGACTAAAATCATCTTTATGAAAAATCACTTTTGCCTCAAAATGTTTTTTAAATTTTTTGTAATCTGCAATATCGTCAATGTGAGTAAGGTAGATATAGTCAATCCCTCCAAGTTTTTCTAAGGCTTTTACTAGTTTTGTATTGTATCTTGGTGAATCGACTAAAATATTTCCCTTTTCCCTTTTGATGAAATAAGAATTTGCACCATAAGATTTTTCTGAATTATAGGAACAATAGTATACATTTTCTTCTATATGTTGGGGTAGGGTGCTGGCGACTTTATCTATTTCTTGTTTATTTTCTTGCATTCCAATTGAGAATACAGGACAGGAAAGAATAGCTAAAGTAGCAGCATGAAGTTCTGTTTTATTTTCTGGTTGTTTCTTGACATATGATAAATCATTTTCTAAAATAAATGTTTCTGGTGCCAACCTAACGCAGGTATTGCACCCAATACAGCGAGTATCAACGAAGAAGTTACCTTCTTCATTTTGTTTGTTTTTCAGTGAGTATTTTGCCATTTGCAACTCCTTTTGGACTGCTTCTATTCAAGTATAACTTAATTTTTTTATAAAAAAATTAATATTGATTCTAATCAAGACAATTTTTGTCCTATTTAATTATACTTCCATATAACAAAGAAGGAGACACTATGTTTAATTTAAGATCATTATATTTAAGAATGACCATTGTGCATTATATTGGTATTGTTCTTTTACCAATCAACGCTTATTTTTTCACTCAAGATACTTTCTCTGAAGTAATTCAGTATGTGATTAGTTTTGCTTTAGTCGTTCATGAGCTGGATGAACGAAAAAATGGAAAGTTACTCTCTCAAGAGCTGGTGAAATTTTTAAAAGATATGGATAATAGAGATGCCAGTTTACAAATTAATACCTCAATGGCAAGTGAATATACGCAAATAAAAGATGTGATAGCTGCCAGAGAACAAGAGTTAAAAATAAAAGAAAAAGAAGAATTGCTTTTCATCGAAGAAGCAAAAAGAGTGATGAATAGTGTGAAAAATGGATTATATACTGATGTAATTAAAACAAAAACAAGTAATAAATCCCTTGAAGAGTTTAAAGAAAGTGTGAATGAAATGATTCTTGAAACAAAATCACATTTTTCACATATGAATTCTATTTTAGAAGAGTACACCAATTATGACTACAGAAACGATTTACACCTAGAAGGTATTACTCAAGATGGAGAGTTTAAATTGTTGGTATCTTCAGTGAATAAACTAAAATGTGCCATCACTCAAATGTTGGTAGAGAATAAAAGAAATGGAGTGACTTTACAAACTTCATCAGAGGTGCTATTAAATAATGTAGACAGACTAAACCAGGCTTCAAATGAAGCTGCATCTAGTTTACAGAATACCTCGGTGGTCTTAGAAGATATTACAGGCAATGTTTCAAAAACGTCAGAGCAAACCATACAAATGTCAAATTTGGCAAATGAAGTTATCATTTCTGCAACCAATGGTCAAGAGCTTGCTGTTAAAACAACTTCTGCCATGGATGAAATAAATACAAAAGTAAGTGCTATTAACGATGCCATTACTATTATTGATCAAATCGCCTTTCAGACAAATATCTTGTCTTTAAATGCAGCAGTAGAAGCTGCAACTGCTGGTGAGGCTGGAAAAGGTTTTGCAGTAGTAGCTCAAGAAGTACGTAATCTTGCCAATAAAAGTACAGAAGCAGCTAGTGAGATTAAATCCTTGGTAGAATCTGCAAATCTAAAAGCAGATGAGGGTAAAACAATTGCCAATGATATGATTGAAGGATACGTAAGTTTAAACAATAGTATTGATAAAACCATTGAATTAATCACAGATGTTGCAGATATTTCTAAAGATCAGCAAATAGGTATTGTTCAAATTAATGATGCTGTGAATATATTAAAGCAACAAATACATTCCAATGCAGAAGTATCATCCCAAGCAAACAGTATTGCTGCAAAAACATCAACCATAGCAAATACCATTGTGGATGATGCGAATAAAAAAGAATTTGAAGGAAAAGACAGCGTCAACTGTGGGCGTTGTGCATAAGGTAGTGGAAGTGAATCTCAAATATAAAACAATCAATACCATTGATGAAAATAACTATAAAAAGGTTCTCAAGCATTATAAATTCAACGATGAGGATGCTACTTTTTTAGCAAGTATTCAAGAAGAAGCGGGCGTTTATACCAAAGAGTTATTAGAAAAGTTTTACGATTTTATCTTTGAGTTTGACCATGCTCGAATGTTTTTACATAATAAAGAGGTCTTACTAAGACATGAGCAGGGCATTAAAAACTGGTATTTGAGTCTGTTTAGTGGCTTATATGATAAAAGTTATTTTGATAAGTTGCAAACTATCAGTGAAATACATGTTCGCATTGGATTACCTGCACATTATGTGAATACGGCATTTAGCTTTGTGCGAGGATTTGTTAAAGATATTATTATCAAAAAAAAGAAATATGAGGTATTAAGTTCTTGGGATAAAATCATTGATATCAATCTGGATATTTTAACCATTGCTTATAGAGAGGAAGAGCAAACAAAACTTCTAGATGAAATTATCTTTATTAAAAACGTGATTGAAAATTCAAGTATAGAACCCTATATACAGGGAATATTTGATGCAAAGAATTTAAAAGAGCAAAAATACGAGTGTCTAATGAGACTAAAAAATGAAACTACAGGTGAAATGGTTTCTGTTTATCCTTATTTAAAAACGGCAAAGAAAATAAAACTGTATGAAAAGATGACCTATATTATGATTGATAAGTCCTTAAAGCACTTTGATTCATTGGATGTTGAATTTAGTCTCAACTTATCCTATGAAGATATTTCAAACAAAGCATTTAGAGTATATCTATATGAAAAACTTGAGAGATTCTCTCGACCTAAAAATATTATCTTTGAGATCTTAGAAACAGATTTTATTGAAGATTTTCAGGTGGTGGAGGACTTTGCTTTAACCATACGTGATTTTGGTTGTAAAATTGCAATTGATGATTTTGGAAGTGGATATTCAAGTATGGAAAATATACTAAAATTAAATCCTGAGTTTATCAAAATAGATGCATCTTTAATTAAAAATATTGATAAACAAACCGAATCAAAGACCATTGTCCGAAATATAGTGAATATGGCAAAAGAGTTAGATTCTAAAACAATTGCTGAGTATATTCATTCAAAAAAGGTTTATAAGATAGTAAAAGAGTTGGGTGTTGATTATTTACAAGGCTATTATTTGGCCAAACCTGAGCCTCTTTACCTAAAGTAATTGGGGCTGTAATCCCTTTGAAACCAAAGACTTTTATAATACTTAAAATTATTTAACATAAAGAGTATATTATGAAAAAAAAGTCAATTTTGAATTATTTAAAAGGTTTGTATTTTAATGAGCTTGTTTTTGCGAAACAAAGTGGATTTGAAGCAGTGATGATACCAATCAACAGTGATAGTGAACTTTGTTACCTTGAGTCCTGTGATGAAGATTATGTTTATGATATCGCGGAGCAAAGTGGATGGACAAACTTTGCTGTGATTAACTTTGTAAGTAAGATGGAAAACATCTTTGACTTATATGATGTTGCTTAAACATTAGACCTGCGACATCTTCATTTTTTGATGATTTATAGAAAAAACAAGTGCAATGATTGCTGCAATACTGGTTAATAGTGCACATAAAATAAATACATTTGAGAAGCTATTATAAATATCATACAAATAACCAGCTCCAAGAGGTCCTATAATTTGACCTGCTGAAAATACCAAAGTTGCTAAAGAGAATACTTTTGCTGTGTTTTCTATGGAAAATTCTTGGGTACTTAAAACAGTAATCAAAGAAGGTACTGCCCATGCTGACAGTCCAAATAAAACAGCTGAAACCCATAATATTGAGGCATGTAAGTCAAGTGCAATTAGAACATATGAGATACTTAAAAATATGTAAATGATTATAAAAGTTTTATAGGTTCCAATTTTATCACTTAAGTAGCCAAAACAAGGCCCTGATAATAATGACATGGTTCCAAGAACAGACCAAAAATATCCAGCTTCATGGGTACTTATCTGGTACTTTTCTATACTTGCTGTTACAAAAAAAGTGACATAAACTACATAAGTGATACCAAAGAGTAGGTATAAAAGAGCAATTTTATAAAACTTAAGGGATTGAAATAACTCTTTTGATGTTTTTGGTTTTGCATGATGTGCTTGTTTACTGGTATCGTTTGGTAAGCCAATTTTCACAAATAAAGCAATACAGAAAACCAAGACTCCAAATAAAATCCAAGATATTTTCCAGGCCTCATTTGAAATGAAACTTTCAATGAGTGGCACCATAAATCCAGAGAAAATAATAGAAAAACCAATTCCTGTAACAACGATTCCTAAGGCTTTTCCTTTCATATGAGAAGGAATAATATGTGCAATATAAATCATGATAGAAACATTTGAAATGGCTGCAAAGAAACCAGAAAAGCTATAAAAAAATGAAATAATAAGATAGTTAGAAAATAAGGTCATCATAAACATACTCAGTGCTTGTAAAAATAATGAAATACTAATTAATAAATTACTGGAATATTTTTTATAAAAAGAGGAAACAAAAAATATGGCAATTAAATATCCAATGAAATTTGCTGTTCCAATAAATCCTGCTTGTGTGGTAGAAATAGCTAGTGAGCTCTGTAAATCTGGCAAAATCATACCGTAAGAAAATCGCCCAAGCCCTATGGAGGCAAATATTATAAGTATGGCAGCTATGAGTATTTTGGTGTATTTTGACATGAAAGGATAGTACTGGGATTTCTATAAAAAGATCATAAACTTAACAAAATTACTTAGTATTATTTTTAACTAAAGATTTATTATTTTTGGAGTTATAATTGTAGAAGAAAAAGGATATGTGAAATGAGCAGATCATTTTTAATTTGTTTTATTTTATTTTTTAATGTAAGTTTATTTGCTCAAGCATGTAAGGTTCTTAGAGTTGGTGGTGCCCCTGGATGGTATCCTGTGAATTATAT
>Ga0209826_1001531_pt1 | contig 16028 bp, 12 predicted proteins | sample GOMGulsemesocosm_5_FD_184637 | JGI IMG/M metagenome (GOLD analysis project Ga0209826, IMG submission 184637) | Methane-oxidizing microbial communities from mesocosms in the Gulf of Mexico - GOM15C Gulf of Mexico (SPAdes) (version 2) | ecosystem: Environmental > Aquatic > Marine > Cold seeps... | reverse complement strand
GAGTGTGCGGTTGTCTGACCAAGCGACATTAAAGACGTTTTCTTGCTGCTGGCCCGCTTGATCTATCCAACCTTTAACCACCTGCACGCGATCAAGGTTGGCGTCTTTAGGGTCTTTGACGGCACGAATAAGCAGCTGCGGCGCGGCGCTGGGGTCTGGGTTTCGGGTTAGGTCGCCGCCCATGGGCACGCCCTGGGCGTAACCCAGCTCGGCCAGGTTGTTCGCATTGGCCGCGTCGGGGTTAAAGTCCCAACCGGCAAAGAGGCGAACCTTTAAGCGTGTGCCCGTTGTGGCGTACACCTCTTTGCGCAGAAAGGCCGCATAGATCTCTTCGCGGGTATTGTCCTTGGCCCAAACGGCGGCCAGTCCAGATGCGGACATATTCCAGCCGTTGAGGTCGGTGTCACCAATGCTGTCTTCACTGCGTTTGGTCTCTGGTACAGAGTCGCGGGCAAACTTGCCCCAGAAGTTATCTTCTTCGGCGGAAGCCAGACCCGAGTGTGAATCGGTGGAGCCAATCATGCCAAATTTGTAAGGGTTGGTACCTATTTCTTGCTCGATGGCCAGCCCGCGTTTGAGACCTGAGCGCACAAAGTCGCCAGCAGCTGGTGAGTACTCTTGGGCTTCCTGCTGGATGTAATGGGTGTAGGTTTCAAAGTCGGCAAATTCATCCTGAGGGGAAAGCGACGGGTGGGTTTCAGAATCGCCCTTGATTTGCGTGACCTCAGACACAGGCTCCCAGCTCATGCGGCGGCGAGCGTACTGGGCGGTAATGGGTTCGCCCTTCAGGGTCGTTTCCGAATACATGTAGCCCTTGGAAATATTGGAGTTGTGGGGGATGGCGACAAAGCGGGTATCGGTTCTGTCGCGGGTGTCCTCCAGCCACTGCCACAGATCTTCTGGGTACTGACTTTGATCCGAGCCGTAGGGCAGGAATTGTTTGGCCTTATCGGCGCCATCGGGGGTTAATACCACGCGGTGCAGGTTGGCGCCGGTGGGGATGGAGCTCCACTCCCAGCCGATCAAGCTGGTGAACTTGCCTGGCTCATTGTGTCGTTCGGCGGCATCGACAATTTCATGCCACGCGGTGGTTTCCGTCGGGATGGTGTCGCCAAAGCCTGTATCTGGGAATATATTCACAGGGTCTTGCACTGGGTCAGTGCCGGGGTTCTGCGCTTTGTTAGGCAGGATCGAGGAGAACACTGCGCTACCCGCTCCCTCTTCAATCGCATCGTTTATCACTTTTGTGATAAACCAGCGCTTGATGTTGCCGAACCAACCGAGGTCTTCCAGCTCTGCGGTATTGTTGTTCACCGCGCGGATGACACCCATGAGTTCGGCGTGGTCGGCCACCACCAAAAAGTCCAGCGGTGTCTTAATCTGCACCCGGGCACGGTTGTAGGGGTGTATGACTGGCAAGCCCTTGGCCCAGCGGTAGGCAGTGTCCGGGTCGGCGCTCTGATTTTTGTTGAGGTAGGCGTCAAAGGAGTAGGAAGTATGCAGGTGGGTATCACCGAACAACAACTGGGTAGGTTCTTCCGCGGCGTGGGCAACCGCTGTTGTCGCTGCCAGCAACAGACTCAGGGCATAGGGGTTCATCATCCGGTCATCTCTTCCGTTGTTCTTATTGTTATGTTTATCGATTTAGCATACGTCTGTCTATTATCAAGCGCCAGCCACGTTTGGGGATGCAACATTTGTTGCATTCTGTGGTTTTTTATAGGGAAAGAGCCAGTCGGTGGCTTTATGTTCAAGGGGGAGACGGTTTTTGAGGGGGCAGCTGTATTTACATTGCTGGGGGCTATAGCCCGATGATGGAGGCGCTATAGCTGCTAATCTGGTTAAAGGGGTGGGCTACTTTTTAAGGATGCCGACGCCCGCTGATTGCTTAACCGTGCAGGCCCCAGAGCGCTCGATCATCTTAACAATGGCGGACTGAATAACCTCGTCTTCTCGGGCGTCCAGCTTGCTCGCAAAGCGCTCTTCCATTGGCGTGGCGCCTTCCTCACTGACAAAGGCGACGATCACTTGATTCGCAATGTCGGACGTCTCGCCAGAATATGAGAGGGTTATCTCGGGGAACCCTTGAAATCCCATTTTAATTTTTTTAGCGATTCGTTTTTTTGACTTGTCTAAATTCATGGTGAGCTCTCAGGATTTGATGCGTCATGTCTCTTTCTGAAATGACATATAAGGACTGATCCTACACTCTCACAGATCCAGACGTTAGGGTATTGATTAGCCCATCGGTGAGCTATTTTTGTAAAAACTCAATGAATTTCTCTGGGCGGACTATTTTCAAGATAAAACGCTGCAGTTTTTTATCCCTTTCTTCGTCTTGCTTGTACGGCTCTACGCGCTAGCAATCTCCCTTATCAGGCCCCTCGTTCGGGCTGAAGTGGTTAAGGTCGGAGCCTTGTGAGGATTAGTAGTGCTCTTGTGCCATCGTTGCTGCCAAAGGTGTTAACCGCAAAATCTTGCAACTTGCTCAGGGAGCGGTGCAGGTGCTTCGAACCATCAACGCTGTGCAACGACGCCACTGCACCAAGGTTCAGCAGCAGCGTCAACCAAAACACAACACGAAAGCTGCGTTTTTGGGTTTTATGCCGCAGCCGTTGCTGGGCCAGTATCGCGCCGGGCCACCCGCACAACAACGCTAACACGTGCAGTGTTTTTTCCGATACGCGCCACCGCCCGTTGCGCGCTGCGGACTTGTCTTTAGCGTAAGCCCCATACGCCAAGACGCTGAAGGTAAGAAATAACACCGACAGCAGCAGTGGTGTATAACCCAGGAAATACGAGGCAGTCAGAGTCACAACAATTAGGTGTATCGGGAAGTGTTTCAGTTTAAACATGTCGGTACTTCAAGTGGGCGTCTTGTTGGCTTGGCGGAAGGTATTCCCTTTATGCCAAAGACTCAAGGTCTGGTGTACTGCTTTGACACAGTGCCAGAATGGATAAGATCGTCAGTACCCACTCGAACGCCAAAGCCCCATAGGTGTAGCTGGTGACCGGATCGCTGCCGACAAAAAAGCCGACGCTGCGGCCAATCACCAAACCGCCGATAACAAAAGCCAAGGCGGTTAGGCCCGTGCGGGTGAAATTGGGCTTTAGGGCGCCGAGTAAACACAGCAAACCCAGACCCGCCTGCAAGCCCCCGTACATGGCGCTGACCTCAACGAAGGCGTCGCCATTGGTCATCGTCAGACCGGCGTAGTCAGTGGCAGTGCTGGGCTCGATCAAGCACATAAAGCCATAGGGGGTAAAGCCGATGGCTGCAAGCCAGAGTACGATTTTACTGAGCATTGAGGTTCTCATTTTTAAACGTGTTTATTGTAATGGGAGAAGTGTTGGATTCATCGCCTTGCTTGCGAATGCAGGCGTCTACTCACGTGTTGTGCGTCACTACTCTATCACTTGCTTGACGTTTTAGATGAGCGTTTTTCGACCGTCGATTTTACTTTTTCGTGGAGCGAAGTTAGAGGGCACAGTAAAAATATACGGGCAGATCTAGTCGCTCTTTGGCTTGCTGTCCGAGTGCAATTGACGGTATCGCTTGGGTGTTGTTTTGGCGATCTGCTTGAACTCGCGGGTCATATGGGCCTGGTCGGAGAAACCCTGCTGCAGCGCCAATTCGACCAGAGCTAGCTCGGGGTTTTTCTTTAAATCATCGACCGAGCTTTGAACCCGAAGCACGCGCTGATAGCGTTTCGGTGAGATACCCAGCCAGCGCTTGAACAAACGCTCCATTTGCCTTGGGCTGACTGAGTGCTCGGATGTAGTGATATCCGAGGTGTTGAGTTGTTGCAGACTTCGCGACGCCGCTATTAAAGCGCTAGGCACCCGCTGGGTGAAGTCAAAACCGTCGTCGATCCATGTCCGCAGCGCGTGAATTCTGGCGGTGTGAAGACAAGGCCCCGAGGCGCACATGCGCCGCAAGCTGTTCGCCAGAGCTTGCAGGTTATGGCTTAAATTATCGGTTGCCACCGGTTGCGCCGTTTGGCTTTCGAACACCGCCGCGCAAACCCCAGGTTGAAAACGTATGCCCGCAAGTTGTGCGCCGGGTGGCAGGGTGATGCTGTGCGCCACCTGACAGGTAGGCAGCAGTATGATCGGCTCTGAATATGACACGCCATCCAGTTCGATGGTCTGCCCCAGATTAAACACCACACCACTGCAGGCATCGGCCTGCAGCCAGCGCTGAGCACCCGTTGTGCAGTCGTCCGCCACAAACGCCGACCAGATGCCCTGCACATAACTCGCCAGCTCCCCGTCGGGTTGGTGCAGCTGAAAGTCCAAATCGCCTTGATCGTGGCTGTTAGTCGCTCGGTTGATAGGGGGCTGCCTCGGGCGTAAGTATCTCGGGTTTAAATACCTTGGCGATGTTGTTCCAACTGCTTATGGCATTGATGGCAAGGGTTAAATCCACCAGCCCCTGCTCACCCAGCTCGCTCAGTGCCTGTTGGTAGTCGGCATCCGTCACCGGCTGGCGCGAGTGGAGCTGCTCGGCCCACTGCAGCGCGGCGCGCTCATCGGTCGAGTAAAGTGGCGTGTCCTGCCAAGCGCTCAGCCCGACTATTCGCTCAAAGCTCTCCCCCAGCTTAAGCGCATCCTTGCTGTGCATATCAAGACAATAAGCACATTGATTGAGCTGCGATATCCGCAACTTTACCAGCTCCCAGGTGGCGGTGGTAATGTTGCATTGGTTCTCCTTGAACTGGCGAGATAAATATTGCTCCTGCTCAAGCAGGATTTCCATCGCCTGCGGGGCGGCAGCAAAGTAGTTCAGTCGTGGGGTCATTGTCTTTCTCCTATTTAAAATAGGAGCATAAGTTTTGTTGATTGGGGTTTATTGAAGATTTCCGACAAGTTGGGTGGAGTCGTGATCACTGGGTTCGCTGGAGGGGCTGTTTTGTGTGACGTGCGCCATGATGGGGCGGTTTCTCTGTTTGATTGTCGGCGGGCTTTGAGGGTTCTGGTTTCGCCCAGCTGGACGAGGTACTTTCTTTTGCTTCGCCAAAAGAAAGTACCCAAAGAAAAGGCGACCCCACATCACTGGCCTGCGGCTTCCCTCGCGTCGGTATGATTTATCGGGACGGCCTGATTCGGCATCCATGCTTCAAGCAGGCCTTACTCGAACATCCTGTTCTCGTAACCCGAAAAATAACACCGCCACTCGGCAGCTCTGAAGGGGAGCTTGGTGCCAGTAGAGGGTTGGTTTTGGTGTGATGTTTGTCTAATGGGGTCTGATCCCTTAATTAAATCGTCCGGAAAACTATGGCAACCTCAGCCCCCCTTAATTTCGTGGCTTATTTGAGCAGCGTAACTGGTAAAGAGCTGTGACTTAAAAAATTTTGCCGCGAAAGACCTGACCGGGGCTTCCTAATGGGTGACCCCGCTGGCCTTCACTCAGCGCTTTATTCAACATCAGGTTTTTGTGGGCCGGGGCATAGTCCCAGATGACTTCGTCGGCGGCCACGTAGTAAAGGCGCTCGGTAGCCGATGCCGACAGGGAGGTGAAGGCGAGCAAGAATAATAGTCGTGTCAGTTTCATGAAATCTCCGCGCTGTGTTGAACGGGGGGGCGTCTAATTGACAGAGGAGCGCGGATAGTGGCACGCATGCTTGATCGCATAAATGCGTCTAGTGGCAATAATCGTGCTCATTTACTATTCTGGTTGGCTGTAGTCATGGGCTTGCAGGTGTGGTTCTGTTTTCTTTTGGTTGTTGAAAAGTAAATGAACTCACACAGCAAAGATTGAAAAGTTCTCCTGCATTTCAGGCAGACCGAATACTCTTATGAAACGCTAAAAGAAGCATAAAGCAAAGTGCCAACCCTCCCACCAACTCAAAACCTATAAAACCAAGATACAAAAAAGCGATCAGACACTTGGGCAGCTGAGCAATAAGCTCAATCAGTTTTGGGCGGGAAAGTTTTTGCGGAGGATGTTCTGATCACGGTGATCGCGACCAATTAAATGGAAAGAAGACTTGCCTAAATCGATACCAAGGACTTTTATAGTAGACATGATGGTTCTCCTTGTTGGGAGGTCTCACTCCCCAGTCTAGCGGCTGGGAAAGCGAGGGGAACCATCTCATTAAGCCGACACGGAGGTCGGCTTCTTCAACTTAAACGACAAGCAACCTATCACTCACCCGAGTGGCCGGTTATATGGCGCGCCGCCATATAACCCCAAGTCATCGCTGGTCCCAGTGTGGCACCCGGACCTGGGTAGGTTGGCAGAATTGCAGCGGCGCAGTTGCCGATGGCGTAGAGGCCGGCGATGGTGCTGCCGTCTTCTTTTAATACTTCGGCGTTAACGGTGGTGTCCATGCCGCCGTGGGTACCGAAGTCGCCGGGATCAATACGAAGGGCGTAGTAAGGCCCCTGGTCGATGGCGTGTAGGCATGGATTTGGTGATACGGTTTCGTCGCCGTAGTAGCGGTCGTAGGCATCGTCGCCGCGGCCGAGCTCGAGATCTTTACCGGTCTTGGCGTAGTCGTTCATGTTAGCAACGCTCTTAACCAGCCCAGCCTTGTCGATGCCGAGCTTGTCGGCCAGAGCTTCAATGCTGTTTTCCTTGGCCATGAAGCCGTTCTCGAAGTATGACTTTGGTATTGCGGCGTCGGGGCGGGCTTGGTTGTCCATCAATGGGCCGACTATGTAGGACTTGCGGAAGCGTGAATCGAACACCATGTAAGCGGGGCTGTTCGGCGAGGCTTCTGAATGGCTTTCGAAGAACTCGGTCTGGTAGGCCATGTAGTTCTGCGATTCGTTGGCGATGCGCTTGCCGGCCATGTTAACAACGATGTTACCCGGTAGGGACTTCTCCATGATGGCCAGACGTGGGGCTGGTTCATCCGGTGCGTTAATCGTGGTGCACCACCAGGCGCCGTCCATTAGGCGTTTCTTGGCACCGAGTTTTTCACAAGCGATGAGCGCATCACCTGTGTTGGTGCGAATACCGCCGCCGGACCACTCGGTACTGGTTGGCTTGGGCAGGTACTTGTCGCGCAGCTCTTGGTTGTATTCGAAACCACCGGCGCCAAGGATGACACCCTTGTTGGCTTTAATGGTGATGGCCTTGCCGTTTTCAGTGGCCTTGATGCCGATGACGCGGCCAGTGTCGTCTTGAATCAGCTCGTTCATGGCGCAGTTGAGGGTGACGGGCACCTTGCGGTTTTTAATCGCCAAGAACATGCGTGCGGTACCGGCTGAGCCACAGGCCAAGCGACGGGCGCGCTTTACCTTGTGCTTGAGGCGAAAAGGGGTGTCGAGTACATGCTTGAAGATCAGCTTGACCATCACCTTCCACCAACCAGGTGGGCGGGTCACGAGCGCGTGAGCCTCGACCTGCGTGAAACCGATGCGGTCAAACATGTACATCATGTGATGGGTTTCTTGCATGGTGGCCATGTCGGAGCCGACGGCGTCCCAGTTGATGGGCGCTGGCTCGAGGGAGCGGTGGCCGGTTTTAGAGCCGGGGCTCTCCTGGTAGTAGTCAGGGTAGTGGGCCAGTGACTGATACTCGATTTCTTTGCTCTTGGAAACGAACTTGAGCATCTTCGAGGCGTTGTCGATGTAGCTGGCGATCAGCTCCGGCGGCACCTTGCCTTCTGGGGTGGTGGAGCCTAGATAGTCGGCGGCGTCCTGGGTGGAGTCGTTGGCGCCGCAGGCCTTGGCGTAGTGGTTGTTGGGTATCCAAATGCCGCCGCCAGAGACGGCGGAGGTGCCTCCCCACTTTTGCCCCTTTTCGATCACTTCAACGTTTTCAACACCCATCTCTTTCAGACACAGTGCTGAGGTCATGGCGCCAAGGCCAGAGCCTACAACGACTACATCTACTTCACGATCCCAATTCACAGGGCTAGCTCCTCAAGTGGGGAGGCGGTGCGAGTAGACCCTTGGGCCTTCGCTGGGCACGCCATCCAAATAGTGATTCTTTATTGTTGCTTTAATGTGCCACCTAGTGGTGGCTATAGGGAACCTATTCTTATCAATTATGAGCAAAACGTCTCTGTCTGGATGGACTATGAGAGGCGCTTAAACCGATAAAAGTGAGCCTGAGCCGGCTTTGCTTGTGGTTATTAATTGAGCAGCTAGACTTTTCGCTCAAGCGTGAAGGGAATCAATAAGGGGTTTGCTATGGGCAGCGTTAAGTTGGTCGCCATTATATTGCAGTATTACTTCGACCGCTGCGGGCATTACCTAGGGGACGAGCCAATTGCTAGGGATTGTTTTTTTTGCGGCTAGCGGGGTTGAGAAATCGGTGTGCAAACCCCGCGATGGTCTGGAGGTCAGTGACGCAGAGCGCTTGTGCCACAAGGATGTGAGCGGCAAATACCCAGCGCGTTCGGTGGTGGAGGTCGACAGTCGCTCGAGCCAGCAGTTGGCGGACGCAAACTTTCAGGTGATTGTGAAAGTGCGCTCGCCACTGGATCACTACGAGGCCACCAATAATATGGTATGCCGCGTGAATGTAGCGTCCGGTAAGGTCTCTTCCAACTCCCTAGAAAACCACGAGGATGCACAGGAATATGGCGCCTGGTTGTTTTCCGGTTAACTCTGCGAGTGCTGCTGAGTTCATGGCAGAGGTTTACCCGTCAGCAGGCGTTGCAGCTCCAGTGCAATGAGGTAGTTAACCGGCACCATGAGCAGGGTGATCAAGGTAGCAAAGAGGATGCCAAAGGCCAGTGACACCGCCATGGGGATGAGAAACTGCGCTTGAGTACTCTGCTCAAACAGCAGCGGCAGCAGCCCAAAGAAGGTGGTCATGGAGGTGAGCATCACCGGCCTGAAGCGCGCGGCGCCCGCCGCCTGAATGGCTTCCAATACCGGCATGCCGTGTTTGCGCCGCTGCTGGTTGATGAAATCGACCAGCACCAGGCTGTCATTCACCACTATGCCGACCAGCGCCAATATGCCCAGCAGGCTGAACATGGTCAGCGGCATACCGAGAATCCAGTGACCGAGAATGGCGCCAATGGTGCCAAACGGAATGATCGACATCACAATTAGCGGCTGGCTGTAGGACTTGAACGGAATGGCCAGCAGGCTGTAGATGGCGAAGAGCACAAACACCAAGCCGAAAAGTAGACTACCCAGTGACTCTGACTGCTCCTTACTTTCACCTTCTAGCGTGTAATTCATGCCCGGGTACTGCTGCAGTTGCGCGTCGATAAAAGTGCGCATCTCGGCGTTGAGCAGGGTCATGTTCACCTGGCCCTTATCGATATCGCCAGTGATGTTAAGCGTGCGCAGCAAGTCCGTGCGGTAGATGGCGGTCGGGCTTTTACCTGGGATTAAATTCACCACCTGGGAGACGGGAATACGGCGGCCGTCGGCGGTGGATATGAGGAAGTCTTGCAGGTTGGCAATCGCCGAGCGCTCCTCGATCGGGTAGCGCACCATCACTCGCACATCGTCGCGGCCGCGCTGAATACGTTGGGCCTCGAAACCGTAGAAGGCTTCGCGCACCTGACGAATCACATCCGACTCATTGATACCCAGCGCGTAGGCCTCGGGTTTGAGCTGCAAGCGCAGTTCCTCCTTGCCGTCGGACATGCTGTCGGCGAGATCAAATACGCCCGGGTAGTTGGCTAGGCGAGTTTTTACGGCGTCGGCAACCGTTTGCAGCTCAACAAAATTACTGCCGCTGAGCTGAATATCTATTGGGTCGGAGGTGTGCATGATTTCGGCGCGGTAGGCGATGGATTCACTGCCAGGGATTTGACCGATGAGTTTACGCCACTCGTTCTTCAGTTGGGTGCTGGTGATCGTTGAGGCGCGTTGTTCTGGGGCGATGACCTCGAACACCACGCGCCCATGGTGGGTGCCCTTGCTGCGACCGCTGCTGCCGGAGGACGAGAGAATGTTCTCAATCACCGAGTCACCAGTCTCGATGTCGCGGTATTTATTTTGCAGCGCTTGCGCCTGCTGCGTCATAAACAGTACGTGACGGTCGGTGACTTCAAACGGCGTGCCAGATGGCATGGTGATGGTGACCCTCACCGTTTCTGACTCTACTCGGGGGAAGAAAACGAAACGGCTCCAGCCGCTCATGATCAGCGCAACGATGAGAATAAATACACCGATAAAGGTCGCCAGTGTGGCGTAGCGGTAGCTCAGGCAGCGGGTTAAAAACGGTTGGTAGTATTTGAGGATGGCGCGCTCAAAACCCTTGGCAAAATTTTGTTGCCAGACACTGAAACGGTTGGTCGACTTTTTATTAATGCGAATGTGTTTGAGGTGCGCCGGCAGGATGAACTTCGACTCGATCAGAGAGAACATCAAGATTGGAATAATGACGTAGGCCATCTGCCCGAACAGCGCGCCGCGCACGCCTTCAATCATGGTCATGGGCAAGAAGGCCACCATGGTGGTGAGAACGCCGAAGGTCACCGGTGCGGCGACCTCCTGAGTGCCGCGAATGGCAGCCTGCTCACCACTTTCGGCGTGCTCCAGGTGCCGGTAGACATTTTCTCCTGTGACAATCGCGTCGTCGACTACGATGCCCAGCACCAGAATAAAACCGAACAAACTGAAAATATTCAGCGATATGTCCATGAACGGCATGAAAATAAAAGCGCCCATAAAACTGATGGGTACGCCTAAAAACACCCAAAAAGCCACGGATGGACGCAGGAATAAGGTCAGCAAAATAATGACCAGTACGCCGCCCTGCAGGGCGTTGTTGACAAGGGTTTGCAAGCGCCCTTTAACAATGGTGGAGCGGTCGCGCCAGGTGGTGAGTTCAAAGCCATGGGGCAGGCCTGCCTGGCGTTGCACGACATAGGTTTTTACCTTGTCGGCCACGTCCACGGCGCTCTGATTACCGACGCGGTAGACCTCGATCATGGCAGCGGGACGGCCATTAAAGCGCGACATCAGTGGGTCTTCATTAAAACCGTCGTTGACCTGCGCTATATCGCGCAGGCGCACAATACTGCCATCCTGACTGGTGGCCACGACGATATTGTCGAATTGGTTGCGATCATAGGCTTGGCCTTTGAGGCGAATCAATACTTCGCCGCCGCTGGTTTTAAGGTTGCCGGCGGATAAATCCAGCGACGAGTTTTTTACAGCGTTGGCGACATCGCTCAGCTGCAGGTTAAATTGACGCAGCTGGTGTTCGGAGACTTCGATGGCGATTTCATAGTCGCGTACATCTTCCAACTCGAGCTGGGTAATGCCTGGAATGCGTAGCAGGTCATCGCGCACGCGCTCGGCCTGTTGGCGAATCTCTTTTTCGCTTAAGCGTCCGGACACGGCCACGCTGATGACTTCGCGGGTGTGCATGGCGAGGCTGATGTTGGGCTTTTCCGCTTCAGCGGGAAAGGTATTGATGGCGTCGACGCGGGATTTAATATCCGCTAGCAGCTCGCGGGCGTCATAGCCAGAATCTACCTCAATAGTGATCGATGCACTGCCCTCTCTGGAGCGGCTGCTGATCTTCTTAATGCCCTCCAAATCTTGCACGGCTTCTTCCACGCGAATGGCCACCGATTGCTCGGCTTCCTCTGGTGTAGAGCCGCGCAGGGAGACCGACACGCTGATGATGTCTGAGGCGATGGATGGGAAAATTTCAGTGGGGATTTCGTTTTTCAGCGAGTAGAGACCGCACAACAAAATGAGCATAAGCATCAAATTGGCGGCCACATCGTTGCGGGTGAACCAGGCGATCATTGTTTTTCACCCAGTACTTCAGAGCGTTGAATCTTGGCGTGCGCCTCGGTCCTCGATACTTGCTCCGCTGCCGGGCGGTCGACTGGAGAGTTTTGCGCCTCGGTCTTCGCGAACCGCTCTGACCCCGAGCGGTTGTCCACAAGAGTCCCGGATGTCACCTGCCCCAGCGGCGAGGTAATCAACTCTGCACGATTCCCCAAACCCTTGCTGATAAAGGCTTGCTCGGTGTTCTGGTAGCCAATTTCAATCTCGCGGCGCGTTAAGCGACCGTCTTCAATCAGGTAAACGTAGCTGCCCTGGTAGACGCTGGAGGTCGGTACAATCAATGCGTTTTGTACGGTTTTACCTTGAATCTCGGCGCTGACGTACTGGCCAATTTTAAGCGGCGTTTTGGCTTGGCCGAGTGCGTCCAGTGTGCGGGCAAAGGGTTGGTTAATTTGCGCGACCACATAGAGCTGATTGCTGTTGGTGTCGATGGCGGCCTCGGTGCGCACTATCTTGCCCTGCCAGCGGGTGGGGGTGCCGAGCGTGCTGATTAAGGTGACATTGGGCAGTGCTTGGGATTGGTTTTTGTTGCGCTGACCTTGCGCGGGTTGATAGTTCTCCGGCAGGTTGATCAGGGCCAGTTCGCTGTTTTTGAGTGGCAAACGTACTTCCAATCGATCGGTGGCGAAGATGTCTGCCAACTGTGTATTCGCGCTGACGTACTGGCCCAGATCGACCTGTGTCTTTTTTAAACGGCCGTCAAAAGGCGCGCGGATTTGGGTGCGCTGCAGGTTCAGTTCGGCTTTCTCGAGGTTGGCCTGGGCGGATAATACACCGGCCTCACTGGCGGCCAATTGTGGCTTGCGCAGTACCAGTGCGGGTGCCTCAGCGCCGTCGCCCAGTCGCTGCCAATCGATCAGAGCTTGTTGCGCGCGGGCCTTTTCTTCTTCAAGGCTCAGTTGGCTCTGCAGCAGTTCGGCGCGGGCAATCTTGGCAGATGCCAGATAATCACGTGGATCTATTTCGATCAGGACGTCGTCCTTGCTGAAGAAACCACCGTCGCGGAAACTGTTGGCTACCTTGAGAATCTGCCCGCTGACCTGGCTCACCAGTATGCTTTGGGTGTGGGGCTGTACCGTGCCGAAGCTGTTGATGGTGAATTGAAAATCTTCTGGGCTCAGCGATTGGCTTTCGACCTGGAGCACTGGCTTTGGACGCTCTGTGTGGCGCTTGGCTTCGGGTTTGCCGGACATGATCAGTAGGCTGGTCGCTATAAAGGCGCCGAGTATACCGGCGGCGATGGCCATTTTTTTACGGTTGGTTTGCATAGTTTTAAACTCGTGGGCTTATTAAGCTCGCAGGCTTCTTAAATTAAAATGGTTCAGCGCTGGACGGCGGTTGCCGGTGCGTTCAGGGGCGTCGCGTGTGCTTCGCCGCCGAGCGCCAGGTAGAGCGCGACACGGTTCTGCAGCAATTCATTCTGAATGCTGATCAAGCTGTTCTGTGCGCTGAAAGCGCGGCGCTGGGCTTCAAGTACGGAGGTGTAGTCCTGCAGGCCTTGTCGGTAGCGTTCAAAGGCGAACTGTTCGGCGGCCTGTGCGTGTGTGCGGGCACTGGCGAGGTGTTGGTATTGATCGCGCAGGGCAACTTCATTACCCAGCCCGCTCTCGATTTCATCGAACGCTGTGTAGAGTGCGCTGAGGTATTGTTGTTCTTTTTGACGCAGCTCTGCGCGGCTCTTAGCCTCAGAGGCTTTCAAACGACCGCCAGCAAACAGCGGCTGGGTTAGGTTGCCAAGCAGGTTCCAGGCGAGGTTGCCCTGATCGAGCAGGTCTTTGAGTTCGCCGCTGGAATCGCCGACTCGGCCGGTGAGGGTAAAGCTCGGGAAGCGGGCCTTGTGGGCGACGGCCAGATCGCGGTCGCTGGCTTGCAGCTCCAGGAAACTGGCTTGCACATCAAAGCGTTGGCTGACCACTCGCGCGCTGATACCCGCTGGCAGGGCTTGCTCTAATTTGGGTAGGGGAGGCAGTGTGTGCTTGACGTCTGGGCGGTCCGCTTTCAGTAGGTCCTTGAGGCGGCCACTGGGGTATTGGCCGAGCAAGAATTGCAGGCCGCGCACCGCGGCCTGGCTGACGTTCTTCTGCGCGCTGCGGTTGTTTTGTTCGCTGGCCAGGTCGCTGCTGGCAAGGTGCACATCAAGGGCGCTGTTGATGCCCTGACGGTAACCGTTGCTGATAATGTTGAGATTGGCTTGCAGGTTATCCACCCGCTCATTGAGAACACCGCTTAACTGTAGGTTGGCCAGCAGTAAGAACCAGGCGCGGGCAACCTCGCCGGTGAGTGACAAGCGTGCGGCCTCGAACTGAGCTTGTTGGGCCTGCAAGCGGTATTCGGCCGCTTGGTTGTTGTCGCTGAGTTTGCCCCACAGATCGAGTTCCCAGGCCAGGCTGACATCGATGCTGTTGCTGTCGGTATAGCTATTGCTGGTGTTGTTGAGGTTGCCATTGACACTTTTGCTGCGCTGACGTCCCGCGTTGAGGTCGAGTGTTGGCCAGCGCGGGGCGCCGGCGATGGTGGCCTGCTCTCGCGCCGCAATCATCCGAGCACGCGATTCCTGAAGGCTGAAATTACCGCTTAAAGCCTGCTGCACCCACTGGTTTAGCTGATGGTCGTTAAAGCTGGCCAGCCAAGCTTTGGGTGCGGCCTGCTGACCTGTTGGCTGTTGTAATTTTTCTAGGTGCTGGCGTACACCCGCTGCCATATTGTCTGGGTAGGGTGTGTTTGAGGCGCAGCCACCCAGTAGCAGCATGCCGAGTGTTAGGGCGCCGAGTCGCGACTGGCTGGTCGCCTTGACCACTGATGGGGCACCTGGATATAAGGCTGATAGCTGGGATACATCTTGGGTCACAGATTGGCTCTTCTTGGAATCTTGTTTTTGATAATGAGTATTAATTCAGATGTTCTAGGTTACTGTCTTTTCGTTACCCTGTCTTTATTGAGGCCCTGCTCAATCGCTGATGAGTGCAGCCTATGATTGACGGGAGGCCCTTTAGGTACTCGGTGGCTGCCTTGCTTCACCGCGCGAATATATGGACAGCGGATTTCATCATGAGTTTAAGGTTATTAATCGCGGCCATATATGACAAAAAGCAACTAACGCTTGAGGTTCTAATTGGTTGACAGAGCTGTCGCTGAAGGCCGTTTTTTGAGATAATGGTCGGCTATTTCCCTTGTATTTGTAGTGGTTATTCATGTCCCGTCCTATGGCTCAGCCTGTCAGCGCACCTAACCTATTCGGTTTCCCAAAATACTGGGCCGAGTGTTATGGAACCGCGCCTTACCTCCCCATGACCCGCAAGGAGATGGATGAGCTGGGTTGGGACAGTTGCGACATCATTCTGGTGGTAGGCGACGCCTATGTCGATCACCCGAGTTTCGGCATGGCGGTGATTGGCCGTTTCTTGGAATCACAGGGCTTCCGTGTCGGTATTATTGCCCAGCCGGATTGGCGCAGCACTGCAGACTTTAGCAAGCTCGGTAAGCCAAACCTGTTCTTTGCTGTCTCAGCCGGCAACATGGATTCGATGATCAACCGCTACACAGCCGACCTCAAGGTTCGCAATGACGATGCCTACACGCCATACGGCGCGCCGGGCAAACGTCCAGACCGCGCGGTGATCGTTTACAGCCAGCGCTGTAAAGAAGCCTTCACCGAGGTGCCGGTGGTGCTCGGCGGTATTGAGGCGAGCCTGCGTCGTATCGCACAGTACGATTACTGGAGTGATCAGGTGCGTCGCTCGGTGTTGCTCGACGCCACCGCCGATATCCTTCTCTACGGCAACGCCGAGCGAGCGCTTGCCGAGGTAGCGCACAAGATATCCCTAGGCATACCCGTCAGCGAAATCACCGACGTACGTGGTACCGCAATACTACGTGACAGTGTGCCGAGTGGTTGGACCGAGTTGGATTCCTCGCGCATCGATTGGCCCAAACACATAGACGCGCATACCAATCCGTACGACTACGGTATGGACAACAAAAAGGACGACGGCAGCGCCTGCGATAAATTCCCTGGCTCCACCGAGGCGGCGCGAAAGTTAAACACCACCTTCGATGAAAGTGACGGCGGTGCCGACGGGGTGGGGGTGACCACCATTGATCCGCTGATGGTCGAGCCGGAGATGCCGAGCGAGACAGCTGTTCTTGGTAAGCCACAAACACCAGAGCAGCAACTCGCGGCCACACCGGAAGAGGCGGTGCGCATTATCCCCATGCCGCTGCAGGGCAAGAGTGTGTGGGAAATCGAGAAGACCTGTATTCGCCTGCCGTCGTTTGAGAAGGTGAGCAAGGATGCGGTG
>Ga0209826_1001529_pt1 | contig 16048 bp, 13 predicted proteins | sample GOMGulsemesocosm_5_FD_184637 | JGI IMG/M metagenome (GOLD analysis project Ga0209826, IMG submission 184637) | Methane-oxidizing microbial communities from mesocosms in the Gulf of Mexico - GOM15C Gulf of Mexico (SPAdes) (version 2) | ecosystem: Environmental > Aquatic > Marine > Cold seeps... | reverse complement strand
ACACCTCTTTTTGTTATAAAATATGCGTATGGGAATTTATCAACGACATTATATTAGAGTGGATTACCGGCAGGTGATTAGCTTGAAAACATCAGTAGGGCTGACGCTTTCGGCGCAAACCAATAATATTTCAGTTGCAGGTATAGGGGTTGTTTGTGATCAAGCAACGGCATGTAGTATTGTGCCGGATGGTCACCACTTTAACCTAAGTGAAGCCGCTAATTTAGTGGCTGAGTTTTGTTTGGATGATTGTAATGACCCAATAGGCGCTGCTTGTAAGGTGCGTAATGTACGCCGTTTAGCAGAAGATTCTTACGGTTTTAATCTGGAGTTTGTTAAGTTAAAGGCTTCCGATAAGCAGCGTTTAGATGACTTTGTAAACCAGCAATCGTTTTAGCCGTGCCCGCTGATGACGCACAACAGGCCATTTGGAATATAGTTAAAAAAATACCGGCAGGCCGTGTGGTAAGTTATGGGCGTGTGGCATATTTTGCCGGTTATCCTCGGTATGCTCGAATGGTTGGTCGTGCTTTGCGTGTAGCACCAGATCACTTAAACCTGCCTTGGCATCGCGTGGTTAACGCTAAAGGGCAAATATCCTTTCCTGAAGGGAGTGAACGAGCGGTATTGCAAAAATATAAACTACAAATCGAAGGTGTGGTGTTTCTATCGGGCAGAATTGATTTGGAGCATTATGCTTGGATGGGGCCGCTGGATAGTGAGCTTTGGCGAATGTGAGTGACCTCTTTCAGGAAGAGGCTTTTCATCGGTAAAAAAATAAAAACTCTCCTATACTTCTTAAACAGAGGTTCAATTTAAGAGGATTAGGGATGGTCGTTGAGTTAAAAGAAAAGCAACATATTTTCAGTCAACTAAAGAAAATTGTTAATAGCCGTTTTGATAAAAAAGAAGCGCCCTGCATTAATAAATTTATTGATGAATACTACCGAGATGTTGCGCATGAGGATTTGCGTGATAGAGAGTTAGATGACCTTTATGGTGCAGCGGTAGCTCATTGGAATTTGGCGCAGTATCGCTCGAAGAACGAAACGCAAATCAATGTTTATAACCCTAATTTCGAAACGCATGGTTGGCAATCTGCTTATAGCGTGATTGAAATTGTTACCGTTGATCGCCCCTTCCTTGTTAACTCATTAACAATGAACTTAAATGAGACTGGCTTAACCTGTCACCTCGTTGTGCACCCTGTGATAGATGTTTATAGGGATGATCAGGGGCGGCTGAGAAAAGTTAAAGGAAAAACGGGTTTAATTGCTGAAGCGATGATTCGTTTAGAAGTTGATCTACAGACGGTTGAGAGTGGTGGTTTGGAAAAACTACGCGAACAAGTGATGAAAGTGATTTCTCATAATACTGCTGTGACCGAAGACTGGCCACACTGTAATGAAAAACTAGAAAATGCCGCGGCTGCGCTGAAGACTCATCCATCAAAGGAAAAAGGACTTAACCTTGCTGAAACGCTGGCCTTTATAGAGTGGCTTGGGGACGATAACTTTCTTTTTCTTGGATGCCGAGAATATGAGTTTGTTAGAGGAAAGGGTGGTGAGCCCGGTGGCTTCAAAATAATTAAAGGCTCTGGCCTCGGGATCTTGAGGGACGAATTGGCCACTATTCCTGATATTGATGTGATCCCGATGACACATGATGTCTGTGGTTTTATGAGTGAACCTTGTCCCTTGATTGTCACCAAAGCAACGACAAAATCTATTATTCATCGCGCAGCTTATATGGATTATATCGGGGTGAAAAAGTTTGATGATAAGGGGAAGGTGGTTGGAGAATGTCGCTTTTTAGGCTTATACACTTCGTCGGCGTACCATCAACAAGTTAGTGAGTTGCCGTTGATACGCAAAAAAGTGCAAAAGGTTTTTGATAATTCTGCGTTTAAAAGGAATAGTCATAACGGCAAGTCTTTAATGAACGTGCTCAATGGTTTACCTAGGGATGAGCTTTTTCATTCGAGTGATGAGGAGTTATTAGCTTTAGCGTTAGGTGTTTTGCAGTTAAGGGAGCGCCAGCGTATTCGCTTGTTTGCACGCTGTGATACATACGGTCAATTTGTTTCAGTCTTAGTCTATGTGCCAAGGGATCGTTATAACACGGGTGTTAGAAAAAAAATGGAAGGAGTGCTTTGTAAAAAGCTCTCGACGGATGAAATTGAGTTTAACGTTGAGTTTAGTGAGTCGATGTTTGCTCGAATCCATTTTACGGTACATACCACGAGTGACTGGTCGGGTGAATTTAGTGCCAGTGATATGGAAAGTGAAATTATAGAGATTTTGAGAGATTGGAAAGACGACTTGCTCGGGGCGCTGGTGCTCCAGTTGGGTGAAGGTGTGGGAACAGAGGTTTATAACCGATATGGTGATGGGTTTACAGCCGCGTATCAAGAAAGTTACCCCGTTAGGTTTGCTGTGTCCGATATTGAAAAAACAGAAGTTCTCAACAACAGTTCAACAAAGAACATTCAAATGTCACTGTATCAACCGTTGGAATCGCATGGGAAAGGTTTACAGTTTAAATTAATTCATAAGGGCCAACCTGCACCGCTCTCCCAGACATTACCTGTTTTAGAAAACATGGGTGTTACCGTGTTTGATGAACGTCCCTTTGAGATGTTTGATAGCTGCTCAGAGCAGAGTTACTGGGTACATGATTTTGGTTTGCAGTATAAAGATGATTTACCTAGCGTTGACCAAATTAAACAAAAATTCCAAACCGTCTTTGAACGTGTGTGGATTGGCCACGTTGAAAACGACGGCTTTAACCAACTGGTGATCAAGGCGAACCTTGATTGGAAAAAAATCACCTTATTGCGTGCTTATTATCTCTATTTACGCCAAACAGGGATTACGTTTAGTCAATCTTATATTGAAACAACCTTAGTAAATAATGCGGGTATTGCAGCTCACTTAGTCCGTTTATTTGAATTAAAATTTGACCCTAAACTTACCGCTAAGTCGAAAAAAGTTGAACAGCAAGAAGCGGTGTTGAGTGCTGAAATAGATAAAGTTGTTTCGCTGGATGAGGATAGAATTTTAAGGCGTTATTTAAATCTAATTCAGTCCACTGTGCGCACAAGTTATTACCAAAATGGTGTTGATGAAAAGGGGGTGCCGTATATTTCATTCAAGTTGGAACCCGAATTAATTGCTGAGCTTCCTTCTCCTCGACCCAAATTTGAAATATTTGTTTACTCTCCACGGGTTGAGGGCGTTCACCTACGAGGTGGCTCAGTTGCACGTGGCGGTCTGCGGTGGTCTGACCGTAAAGAAGATTACAGGACAGAGATTTTGGGTTTGATGAAGGCTCAAATGTCTAAAAATGCAGTGATTGTTCCTACTGGAGCTAAAGGCGGGTTTATTGTTAAACGTTCGCTTGAAGGCTTCTCACGTGATGAGATGATGCGCGAAGTGGTTGAGTGCTACAGTATCTTTATTAATGCCTTACTGGATATAACGGATAACTTAAAATCTGAGAAAGTCATCCCTCCACAAAAAGTAGTTCGTTACGATGGAGACGACCCATATTTAGTGGTTGCTGCGGATAAAGGAACTGCAACATTTTCTGACACTGCCAATGGCATTGCTTTGAAGCAAAATTTTTGGTTGGGGGATGCCTTTGCTTCAGGTGGTTCAGTGGGCTATGACCATAAAAAAATGGGGATTACTGCAAAAGGTGCATGGGAGTCGGTTAAACGTCACTTTAGAGAAATGGGTGTTGATACGCAAACCACAGAATTTGATGTGATGGGTATTGGTGATATGGGCGGTGATGTTTTTGGTAACGGCATGCTGTTATCAGAGAAGATTCGCTTGGTGGGTGCTTTTAACCACCTACATATATTCCTTGACCCAACACCGGATGCGAAGGCTAGCTTTAAGGAACGTAAACGTTTATTTAATTTGCCTCGTTCAAGTTGGGTTGATTTTGAAAAAAAGCTGATTTCAAAAGGCGGCGGTATTTTTTCTAGAACTCAAAAATCCATAAAATTGAGTGCAGAAATAAAGTCATTATTGGATATTAGCAACGATAAGTTAACGCCCAATGAGCTTATTCAAGCGATGCTAAAAGCTCCGGTTGATTTGTTATGGAATGGTGGTATTGGTACCTATGTTAAATCGGCAATGGAGTCGGATTCGGATGTGGGTGACAGAGCAAATGACAGCTTACGCATTAACGGAGAGGAACTTCGCTGCAAAGTGATGGGTGAAGGGGGGAATTTAGGCTTTACTCAGCTAGGCCGTATTGAGTATGCAAAGCGAGGGCGCATTAATACAGATGCTATTGATAATGCCGCTGGAGTTGATTGCTCCGATCATGAAGTTAATATTAAAATCTTGTTGAACAAGCTGGTTGAGCAGGGTGATATGACCACCAAGCAGCGAGATGTTCTATTAGCTAAAATGACCGATAAGGTTGGTGAACTTGTCTTGCGTAATAACTATTTGCAAACACAAGCTATTAGCATGGTTGGAACACAGGTATCAGCCATGTTGGATGTGCATGCGCGTTTGATAACACAACTATGCCAAGAGGGCCGGCTTGATAGGGATGTGGAGTTCCTCCCTAATTATAAGGAAATTGAAGAGCGTAAAACCCGAGGTGTTGGTTTGTATAGACCGGAATTAGCGGTGGTCTTTGCTTATAGTAAGTTGCTATTAAAGGACTTAATGGTGGGTTCAACCGTTATACGTGACAATGGTTTCAAACAGGACTTACTGGATTATTTTCCTTCAGACTTAAGTGATGAGTTTATTGGTGCGATTAGTGAGCATCGTTTAGCGGACGAAATTATTGTTAATCAAATCGTGAATAGTCTAGTGAATCGCCTTGGGCCATCTTTTGCCTTTAGGATGAGGGATGAAGTAGGCGCTAGTATTGATGACGTAATTAAGCACTATAAAGTTGCTTGTGAGATTTTCAATACAGAGTTTATGTGGCAAAAGATAGAAAGTCTGGATAATAAAGTGTCACCTGATGTTCAGCTAGATATGCTTATGGAGGTGCGAAAACTTATTGAGCGCACCATGTATTGGTTACAAAGCAATCGTTCTCACGTTGAGTCAATTGATGAAATTGTGTCTGAGTTTGCTGAAGGCGTTACCGCTGTGAATAAAGATATAGTTAGCTATGCAACTGCTGCAGTAAAGGAACGAATACATAAACGAGCCGCTGTTTATCAAGCGGCGGGTGTTGATGATGAGTTAGCACTCGAAGTAAGCAGTCTTGAGCTGGAGTCAACGAGCCTTGATATTATTGCTATCCATAGCGTGGTGAAGTGTGGAAAGGACGATGTACTGCCCGTTTTCTTTGCGGTGATTGAGGAGTTAGAACTCAATTGGTTGTATGTTTGTATTAGTCAGCTTCCACGCAAAAACTATTGGCAGTCTTTGGCTCGTTCAGCGTTGCGAAATGATTTGCATACTGAAATTAGAGTGCTGTCGTCTTCTATTTTTCAAACGGGTAAAAAGCTCACAGGAGAAGAATTAGTGAGCGCGTGGCGAGAGAGTAACCATGTTGAAATTGAACGATATCTCCACTTGGTTTCTATTATCCAAGCAGAGAATGAGGTTCAGATTGAGCAACTGTCGGTTATTTTAAAAGAGCTACATGTTATCGTCGAAAAGAGTAAGTTGAAACGATCTTAACGGCGTAACGTAAACAACAGGGTTGTTAGCCTAATTTGGCTAACCAACCCTGAATAGTTGTTGCGCATTCGTGCCATTGGGAGTCGAGCATCATAACGTGGCTGGTGCCTTCCATATTTATAAAATCGGCTTTATATGCTTCGGCAGTTTCTTTGATATGGCTGGGTCTAAAAAAGCTATCTTCGTCGGCTGCTAATGCGAGCATAGGTATATCAAACGGGTTGGTTTTATCAGGTAGTCCCAACCATAGAGAATCCATTAGTGCTTTGGGTGATTCAGGTTGCATTTGCGCGCAGTAGCGAATAACAACTTCATCACTCACATGTCCAGAGAATATAGATTTTCGAGTAATATCGACAGCAGACGCCGAGGTACCAAAAAACTGCATTAAGTTAAATTGAGTGTAAAAGCTAGGGTTATACATTGCCAAATCAAGAAGAGGGGGCAGCAAACCACCAACAGGAACAGGTGCTAGTAATACACAGGCCGGTACGGTTTTTGTTTCAATATACTTTTGAATAGCTAAACCACCTAATGAGTGTCCTATAAGGATAGGAGTCTCAGGCAGTTCGTCAATAACACGGCCTATATCGTTCACATAGTCGGCAATACCAGATGTGGCTAAGTTTTGGTGACCGCCACTGTTACCATGGCCTCGTAGGCTAATAGCGTAGCAAGGGTGTCCTAACGCGGTAAAAAAAGGCATAAAGTTTTCATTCCAGCACCAAGCTGACATGTTGGCGCCATGAATAAAGAGAAGGCTTTTTTTTGTCGCTTTTTCTGGATGCATTTCAATGACATCTAAAGACGGGTTTTCTGGAGAGGAATTTATTTTCATTATTATGTTATGCGCGTTATTTTTATTTGAATGGCGCACCACAAGCTTTATGGGTGCGGCTTAAAGACTGAAATGTTTCGTAGCCGAGTTAAATTCAATATGAATTTACTTAAGTATTTCAAAGCCACCTTGAATGTACAAATGTTTTTAGTGCAATTAACTCATTCGAAGGAATAATAGTAGCCTTGGCTTGACAAATGCTGCAAGGCAATATAACATGTTTCCTACATTGTTACCGGGCTTCTTTGCCCGCTTTTGTGATAATGTTCTCCTCCTCTTGGCGACTCTTATGGGTCGCTTTTTTTTGCCTTAAATTTATGCGTGTGATCTAAACCATTGAGTCATGAAGCATGGCTTATGACGAAATTGTCTTTAATTTTGCAGTGGCTTGTTCATAATGGATGAATATTTATTAAGGTGTTTTTCAAAATGAGAAAAAAAATAAGTTTGCCTGGGTTTTTCTTGCTGCTTAGTTGGCTATTAATGTCGAGTCAAGTGCAAGCCAATAGCTCGATAGTTAATATAGCTTTCCTAGCGGAAAAAGTGCCTGCTCAAGCGGCGTTGTCAAACTTAGATCCTGTATTGATTGATGAGGGTGTTCAGGGCGCATTGCTTGGGATTAAAGATAATAATACAACCGGGCAATTTACCGGACACCAATATAATTTAAAGTCTATTGAAGTTCTGGTGGGTGATGATGTTGTTGCTGCCTTTGAGTCCTTGGTCGAGGCTGGTTATCAGTATCTTATTGTCGATGTACAACCAGCGACATTGCAGCAGTTATTAATAATAGCCCGTGAAAAGAAGGTGTTGTTATTTAATGCTTCTGCTGCACAGGGTGAGTTTAGAAATGCAGATTGCGGCACGAATCTTTTTCATATTATCCCAAGTTATGAAATGCGCGCAGATGCGCTGGCTCAGTTCATGCTAAAAAAGCGCTGGAATAAGTGGTTTCTAGTGAAGGGTAATACGCCTGATGATCTTAGTTTTGCTAAAGCGATTAAACGCTCAGCAAAGCGCTTTGGTATGAAAATTGTTGAAGAAAAGAGTTGGTCGTTTCAACATGATACCCGGCGTACAGCACAGGCTGAGATTCCGGTATTTACCCAAGGCAAAGAGTATGACGTATTGATAGTGGCAGATGTTAAAGGCTTGTTTGGAGACTACTTGGCGATGAATACATGGCTGCCTCGCCCGATAGCTGGCACGCAAGGTCTAGTCCCTAGAGCTTGGCACAGAACACATGAACGCTGGGGTGCAGTACAGATGCAAAATAGGTTTTATAAGCAAGCAGGCCGCTGGATGAGTGATGTTGATTATGCCTCTTGGTTAGCCGTTCGAACAGTGGGTGAAGCAGTGACTCGTGCGAAAAGTATTGACTCGATGGCGATTAAAAAATTCATCTTGAGTGATAGATTTAGTTTGGCAGGCTTTAAAGGAACAAAGTTAACCTTTAGGACGTGGAACCAACAGTTACGCCAACCGGTGCTGTTAGCAACACCACGCTCCATCGTATCGGTTTTGCCGCATAAAGAATTTTTACACCCACTGACTTATTTAGATACCTTGGGGTATGATAAGCCTGAATCGACCTGTTCATTTAACCAATAACATTCCCCCTACTCCTATGAATAAATACCTTTTATTGTTGGCGCTGTGTGTAAGCAGCAGCTTTGCAGATACTTTATACATTACCTTGGAAAAGGATAATGCCTTGGCGGTGGTTGATGGCTTGAATGGACAGTTGATTAAAACCGTCCCACTGGGCCAGCGGCCTCGAGGTTTGGCGCTCAGTAAGGATGAAACCTTGTTGTATGTTGCGGCGAGTGATGACGATACGATTCAAATTCTAGACCTGAAAACATTAAAAGTGGTGGGGGATTTGCCCGCAGGTGAAGACCCTGAAACTTTTAGAATTCACCCGAATGGGCGTTGGCTATACGTTTCTAATGAGGATGATAATATTGTAACGGTGGTCGATTTAGAGAAAAAATCTGTTATTACTGAAATAGCGGTGGGTGTAGAACCGGAAGGTATCGCTATTAGTAGCGATGGTTTGTGGGTGGTTAATACCTCTGAAACAACAAATATGGTGCACTGGATTGACCCGATGCAGCAGCGTATTACTGATAATACCTTGGTTGACCCACGGCCTAGAGCCGCTGAGTTTTCGGTGGATAATCAATCATTATTTGTCACCTCTGAGATTGCAGGGACACTATCACGTATAAACGTTTCCAGTAAGCAAGTGGAAGAGCAGTTAAGCTTTCATATACCGGGCGTTGATAAAGAACTTATTCAGCCCGTTGGCGTACTGGCGCATCCAAACAAGACATTGTTATTTGTTGCTTTAGGTCCTGCTAACCGAGTTGCTGTGGTTGATATACAAAAAATGGAAGTGATTAAGTACTTACTGGTTGGGCAACGTGTGTGGAATTTAGCGTTCTCACCTGATTTAACGCGTTTGTACACAACCAATGGCGTTAGTAATGATATTTCAGTGATTGATTTAGGCTCACTTAAAGTAACTAAATCACTCCGTGTAGGTCATTACCCTTGGGGGATAACGGTTAAAAATGATTGAGTCAGCAGAGTGTTCGTTAGCGGTACGGGATTTAAGTTACGCGTATGGAAAGAAGGCTGCGTTAAGTCAACTTAATTTCACGATTGAAGCTGGGGATTGCACCATTTTACTCGGGCCTAATGGCGCGGGAAAAACGACCTTATTCTCATTGATTACTCATTTATATGATAGTCGTGATGGGCAAATTCTTATTAAGGGTGTTGATGTTAAAAAACAATCTTGTTTAGCGTTAGCTAACTTGGGAGTGGTATTTCAACAAACTACCTTGGATATGGATTTAAGCGTTTTACAAAACCTACATTATCATGCGTCATTACACGGCATGGGACGTAAGCTTGCTAATAGTCGAATTCAACAAGAGCTTGAACGGCAGGGTATGTGGGCACGTCGATCAGAGAAAGTGCGTTTGTTAAATGGTGGGCATCGGCGGCGTGTTGAAATTGCACGAGCGTTATTACATCGTCCTAGCTTATTGTTATTGGATGAGCCAACCGTGGGTTTAGATGTCCCTAGTCGCCGAGGCATCGTTGAACATGTACACAACTTATGTAAAGAAGACGGCTTGTCTGTTTTATGGGCAACTCATTTGATTGATGAAATTTACCCAGACGATAAACTGATTGTGCTGCATCAGGGTGAGGTTAAGGCGCAAGGCTCAGTGGCTAGCGTCTGTGGTGGGCAATCGGCGGATGATATTTCACTCGCTTTTCAACAATTAACGCAGGTGCAGTCGTTATGAACTTAGTGCATGCAAGTCTTGCGTTAAATGGCATTGTTAAACGAGAATTATGGCGATTTTTACATCAGCGTGAACGCTTTGTTGCGGCTCTTGTCAGGCCGTTAGTCTGGTTGTTTGTGTTTGCGGCAGGCTTTCGCTCGACACTCGGTATTGCCATTATTCCACCGTACGAAACGTATATTTTGTATGAGGTGTATATTGCCGCGGGCTTAATCGGCATGATTCAATTATTCAACGGCATGCAAAGCTCCTTATCAATGGTGTACGATCGTGAAATGGGTAGCATGAAAACCTTGTTAGTCAGCCCTTTGCCACGTTGGTTTTTGCTGACCGGTAAATTGCTTGCTGGTACTGCCGTCTCTATTTTACAAGCGTATGTTTTTTTAGTGATTGCATGGTTTTATGATATTCAAGCGCCTTGGTTTGGCTATGTGAGCTTATTACCTGCGCTTATTTTGGCTGGGTTAATGCTGGGTGCGCTGGGCATGTTGTTGTCATCTTTTATTAAGCAATTAGAAAATTTTGCGGGAGTCATGAACTTTGTTATTTTCCCAATGTTTTTTATGTCGACTGCGCTGTACCCTTTATGGAAAATTAAAGAGTCGAGTGAGTTGCTGTATACATTAGCTTCTTATAACCCTTTTTCTCAAGCGGTTGAGTTACTGCGCTTTGCCTTGTATGGGCAATTTAATTTGTATGCTTTTATCTACACATTGGGCTGTTTTATTGTTTTTATGGCTGTCGCTGTTTGGGGTTATAACCCGTCAAAAGGCATGATGGTTAAAAAAGGTGGTGGCCCGCGATAGGAAATTCCTCCGCCGCGTGTGTTAAAATTCGACAAATATGACTAAGAAACTTTTTATAAAAACTCACGGCTGTCAGATGAATGAATATGATTCTGAAAAAATGGCCGCAGTACTTGCCGAATCTCACGGCTTAGTGTTAACCGATAATGAAAAAGAAGCCGATGTGTTGCTGCTGAATACATGCTCTATTCGTGAAAAAGCGCAAGAGCGGGTGTTCCATCAATTAGGTCGTTGGCGACCACTAAAAGAACGCAATAAAGATCTGCTAATTGGCGTAGGCGGTTGTGTGGCTAGCCAAGAAGGCAAGGTTATTCGTCGTCGCGCACCCTATGTTGATGTGGTCTTTGGCCCGCAAACTTTGCATCGCTTGCCAGCACTGTTAAAAGAAGCGCAAACAAGAAAAAAACTGGTCATGGATATCTCATTTCCTGAAATAGAGAAATTTGATAACTTGCCAGAACCTAGAGCGGAAGGCTCGAAAGCATTTGTATCGGTGATGGAAGGCTGTAGTAAATATTGCACCTTTTGCGTAGTGCCTTATACACGCGGAGAAGAGGTGAGTCGCCCCTTAGATGATGTGGTTGCTGAAATAACCAGCTTAGCTAAGCAAGGTGTGCGTGAAGTTAACTTATTAGGACAAAATGTTAACGGCTATCGTGGTGAGATGGATGATGGCGATATCGCCGATTTTGCCCTGTTATTACATTATGTTGCTGCCATTGAGGGTATTGGCCGTATTCGTTACACCACCTCTCATCCTAAAGAGTTTTCTGAAAGCCTAATTCAAGCCTATGAGGAAATTCCTGAGTTAGTTGATCATTTACACCTGCCCGTGCAAAGTGGCAGTAATAGCGTGTTAGCGAGAATGAAGCGCGGACATGAAATTGATGAATATATTGAAAAGCTTGAGCGACTGAGAAAAATTCGCCCAAAAATGAGTTTTTCATCCGACTTTATTATCGGTTTTCCACAGGAAACCGATGAAGAGTTTGAAGATACGATACGTTTAATTGAAAAAATTGGCTTTGATTTTTCATTCAGCTTTATTTTTAGTGCGCGTCCGGGTACGCCAGCGGCAGATATGGCAGATGATGTGTCTGCTGATATAAAGAAGCAACGTTTAGAGCGCTTGCAAAATATTATTACCAAGCAGACCGAGAACTTGTCCAAGCAAATGATAGGAACCACTCAGCGTGTGTTGGTGGAAGGCGAGTCAAAGAAAAATTCATTGCAAATGATGGGCCGTACAGAAAATAATCGAGTGGTGAACTTTGCTGGGCACACTCGTTTGTCGGGTCAATTTGTTGATGTGTTGATTACCGAAGCCTTGCCGTTCTCATTACGTGGGCGAATGGTGAAAGCCGATGTTCAAAGCGCTGCAAAATCTTGATATGAGTGAGCCAATTTATAGTGTTGATATTCATTTAGAGCCGGCTAATAACCAGCGCTTAGCTAGTTTATGTGGTCAGTTTAATGAACATTTGATTCAGCTTGAGCATAGACTTCATGTGGAGATTAAAAATCGTGGCAATCACTTTAGTATTAGCGGTATAAAAGCCAATGCAGAAAAAGCGGTTAATACCTTGCAGGAATTATATAAGAGCACCGAAGAGGAGCCGTTAACGCCAGCAAAGGTTCATTTATTACTACAGGAAAAAATTCATATGGATGTTGTATCGGATGCTAAATTTGATGATTCGGCTGTTATTCACACGCGTAAAAAGTTAATTAAGCCTCGGGGTGGTAATCAACAATCGTATGTTAAAAGTATTCCCAATAATGACATCGTGTTTGGAATTGGTCCCGCGGGTACGGGTAAAACGTATTTGGCCGTAGCCTGTGCAGTAGAAGCATTAGAGTCAGAAAAAGTATCAAGAATTATTTTGGCTCGTCCAGCGGTTGAAGCCGGTGAGCGCTTAGGCTTTTTGCCGGGGGATATGAGCGATAAAATTAATCCTTATTTAAGACCTTTGTACGACGCCCTATATGAAATGTTGGGGGTTGAACGGGTTGAGCGACTGATTGAGAAAAATGTCATTGAAATTGCCCCGTTAGCCTTTATGCGAGGCAGAACCTTAAGCGAGGCTTTTGTTATTCTTGATGAAGCGCAAAATACGACACCAGAACAAATTAAGATGTTCTTAACACGTATTGGTTATGGCTCTACAGTCGTGGTAACTGGAGATATTACACAGATAGATTTACCCGGACATACCGAGTCAGGCTTGAAAGTTGTGATGAATATATTAAATGATATTCCACGCATTAGCTTCACCCAGTTTGGTAGTAGTGATGTGGTGCGGCACCCGATTGTGCAAAAAATTGTTTCAGCGTATGAGAAATTTAGCCAACCATGAATGTCGACTTACAAATAGCGAGCGATAATCAGTTATTACCGAGTCAACAACAGTTTGAACAATGGGTTGAGCTAGCTTGTACGCAGCGTTCGGAGGCGGAAGTTGTGGTGCGTGTGGTTGATGAGGCTGAATCGGCGGAGCTAAACCTTAGCTATCGCCAAAAAGAGGGTGCAACGAATGTGTTGAGCTTTCCATTCGAGCTGCCAGAAGGTTTACCCGATGATGCATTAATTGATGATTGCTTGGGTGACTTGGTTATTTGTGCGCCAGTTGTTGAGCAGCAAGCAGAAGAGCAAGGTAAACCTGTTTGTGAGCACTGGGCGCACCTTGTGGTGCATGGTTGTTTGCACTTGCAGGGTTATGATCACATTGAAGAAAAGGATGCTAATGTGATGGAAGGCCTAGAGGTTGATTTACTTAACAGTATTGGCATTGCTAACCCGTATGAAGGATAACGTTAAATGAATCAATCAAAAGCTGATAAGGCGTCTAATCGCTCTTGGACAGAACGCTTAGGGCAGGCTTTAATGGGTGAGCCAAAAGATCGAGAAGACTTGGTTCAACTAATGCGTGATGCTGAGAGGCGACAGCTGCTTGGCCCAGATGCCTTGGCGATGATCGAAGGTGTATTACAAGTGTCAGAGCTTCAAGTACGCGATATTATGATTCCTCGCTCACAAATTGTTTTTATACCGAGAGAAGCCAGCTTGCCGGAAATTTATCCTTTGGTTGTTGAGTCTTCGCACTCACGTTTCCCTGTGCAAGATGAAGAAACTTCGCAGGTGGCTGGGATATTGTTGGCGAAAGACTTACTGGGTTATGCCATTGCTGATCAAAATGAAAAATTTGATCTTAGGGATGTCATGCGTCCAGCTATCTTTGTACCTGAAAGCAAACGCTTAAATGTGATGCTGCATGAGTTTAGGGCTAACCGACATCATATGGCGGTGGTTATAGACGAGTATGGGTCGGTGGCGGGTTTGGTTACCATTGAAGACGTGTTGGAACAAATTGTTGGTGAAATTGAAGACGAACACGATTTTGAAGAAGAAGCCTTTATCTTGCGACGTAACGAGCATGAATACAACATTAAAGCGCTAACAGAAATTGACGACTTTAATGAATACTTTGGTACAAATTACAGTGATGATTTGATCGATACAGTGGCAGGAATGGTTGTTAAAAGTTTCGGTCATGTACCTGAGCGTGGCGAACAAACACAAATTGATGGTTTTCTATTCGAGGTGTTACGTGCTGATACTCGACGAGTACACTTATTGCGCATGACCATTGTTAACCCTGATAAGCAGCGTTCTGAAAAAGAATAGTTTCAACGGGTGATTATGTTGAGGACTGCTTTAATTAAGCTCGCGGCTCTTTTTTCAGGCGCTATGCTTCCTTTGGCGTTTGCGCCGTATGATTGGCCTATTGTGGCGGTACTATCGCCAATATTATTTTTATCTATTATTCGGCAGCTAAGCGCGCGCCAAGCTGCGGTAGCGGGCTATGCTTTTGGCTTGGGCTACTTTGGCCACGGAGTTTACTGGGTTTATTTTAGTATTCATCACTTCGCTCATGCGCCACTCTGGTTGGCAGTATTGATTATGCTGGGGATGGTGGCAATACTGGCATTGTATATGGCGCTTTTAGGGTATTTGCTGAATCGTTATTTTAAGACTCATTTAGGTGTTCGGTATTTGTTAGCTTTCCCTAGTTTATGGTTGGGCTTGGAAGTCCTCAGAAGTTTTTTATTAACCGGTTTTCCGTGGTTATCGCTAGGTTATAGTCAGATTGATACGCCTTTATCGGCCTGGGCGCCAGTTGTTGGTGTTTTAGGCGTGTCTTATTTGTTGGCACTCATTGTGGGGGCTGTTCTTTGTTTACTGCTTAAGGCGAGCCGGCGTTATAAATTGGCGGCGATAAGCGCATTGTTAGCTATTTTTATGGGTAGCTATCTGCTGAATAAAGTTGAATGGACGAATGCCATAGCTAAACCTATTAAGGTGGCTTTACTACAAGGTAATATTCCGCAAGAAATAAAATGGTTACCCTCGTTTCGCCAGCGTAGTGTTGATATTTATTTACAAATGACGCGTCAGCAGCGTGATGCTGACTTGATTGTCTGGCCGGAAACAGCGGTGCCGGTCTTTTATCACCGCTTGAAAGATAATTTAATGCCTGTGCTAAGACAAGAGGCTAAGCAATACCAAAGTGATATTGTTTTGGGTTTGCCGATGATGTCTGAGGACTCTAATGACTATTATAACGGTCTGCATAGTGTGCGCTTTGAAAATGATTTTTACTTTAAACGCCACTTAGTGCCCTTGGGCGAGTATATGCCGTTAAAGCCCTTATCAAAGATCATTCTCGATTTTCTGCACATTCCAATGTCTGACTTTAGTGCGGGTGGTGATAATCAGGCGTTACTTAAAGGTGGTGGTTATTCGTTTGCCTCATCTATTTGTTATGAAGATGTTTTTCAGCAAACATCGATTGATGGCTTGCCTCAAGCGGCATACCTGCTAAATGTAAGTAACGATACTTGGTTTGGTGACACGATTGCACCGTACCAGCATTTGCAGATGGCACGGATGCGAGCACTAGAGAGCGGGCGTTATATGTTACGTGCAACGAATACCGGGTTAACTGCCATTATTGATGCTCAGGGCAAAGTGACAGCGCAGGCACCGATGTTCCGACGTGCCGCATTAACGGGCGAGTTAATACCTTTAACAGGCGCTACGCCCTTTGTTATGGGTGGTTGGTATTTGATTTATGTTTTAGCGGGTGGGCTATTGCTACGGTGCTTCTTTAAGCGTGATAACAAGGTGGTTTCCGTTAAGCAGTCGCTTAATTAAGAGGATGAGTAAAAAATTACTCATCCTCTTAATTAGTGATTGAAATGTTTTAATAAAAGCAGGGTGTTTACAGCAACTCTTCGTAAAGGCTTTTGAATTCCTCGGTAATTTTATGTGTGGGTGCAAATTGAATCATCGGTTGCGCTGCACTGTGTGATTCACGGATCTTAACTGAGGACGAGAGTTTGGTTTCA
>Ga0209826_1001526_pt1 | contig 16059 bp, 12 predicted proteins | sample GOMGulsemesocosm_5_FD_184637 | JGI IMG/M metagenome (GOLD analysis project Ga0209826, IMG submission 184637) | Methane-oxidizing microbial communities from mesocosms in the Gulf of Mexico - GOM15C Gulf of Mexico (SPAdes) (version 2) | ecosystem: Environmental > Aquatic > Marine > Cold seeps... | reverse complement strand
AAAGGCCGATCTTTAAATTGATACTCATCATCACTGGGTGAGGTACCGGTTGGTCTGATAGAGATGGCAGATGAAAACATCAGGTCGTTGTTATCATTATTTGAGGCTAAGTCAGGTGTGTTGAAAAGGCCAACAGCATAATGTAAGCGATTACCAAAATAGCCCTTAGAGCTTGTTTCAGGCATACCCATATTGCCTTTTCTAATTGATATACCACGAACTCGTCCAACTTCACCTGCGAACAAAAACTCACTAAATTTACGTTCAACACTGGCAGATTTATGAGGGCGGCGCGTATAACCGGGAACAAACTGTTGCCCTGCCGTGATACTACCAATGCTTTCGTCAAAATGTTTAAAGCTTACCCAGGCATCAAGTAGTTTTTGAGCGTTTGGTAGGCCAGGTACTGAACTTGCCGCATCATATTGGAAACGGAACCCAACATTTTCCATTAGATCACCATAAAAACCAAAGCGAGCACGTCTTAACGTAAAGCTATTCGTGCCTTCAACACCATTTTTAGACGGCACAAAGGTGTAGCGAGGCTGCAAGATGCCCCAGAAATTTATATTTGAACGTGATGTAAGTGATGGTTTCACAACACCTGACACATTCTTAGCCGCCGTTACCAAAAGGTTGTCATTAGCTTTAGTGGCTGCTTTTGTGGTTTTTTCTTCAGTTACCTTAGCTTCAGCTTGTAAAGCTTGCTGTTTTATATCAAGAACATCATTTTGGCTTAAGATTCCTTTTTTCTGTAGGGCATCTAAAACCGCATTAGCATAAGCATGAGAGGTATCAGCAAAACTAATATTGCTGATAGAAAGTAATAATAAAAGTGACAGTTTTTTTAATAACATCTAGTTTTTCATATGACGAATAGTGATTAAGGAGCAGGTGAAATCTTGATTTTCATTTTAAAACAATTGTTAGAAAATATCATAATAAGTTAAACAAATATTAATGCTCCCCTTATCTAAAAATATTCCCCAGCAAGAATGGCAAGGTTAATGAGTTGATTGAGTCGCTTATTCTTCAATAAAACCAATCAAAAAAAACTCGGCTATTGCCGAGTTTTTTTATCTAACAAATCACTTAACGTATCTTATTTATTCATCACTACTTTTAGGTGATGAACTAGGTTTTTCAGCTAAGCTTTCACTTTTTTGGGGTGGTTTCGGTTTAGCTACTGCAGGTGCTGGTTCTGCCTTTTTGGGACTAGCAGCAACGCTTTCTGTTCTGACAACCGCCTCACTTTTTACGTTAGCCTTTTCTACCGCTTTAGGAACAGACTCAGAACGAATACTTTCTGATTTGATGACAGCTGGTTTTTGATCCTTAGCAACTGGCTGTTTAGGTGTCGTTGCTATAGGTGTACTAACAGGAGTTACATTGGCTGTTTGGTTATTGCTTTTAGTCTCTGTTTTTTTGATCTCAACAGGTACTTTTTTAGCAGTTACAACCTCTTTTTTCTCCGTTGGGTTTTTTTCAGCAATAGCTGGTCTAGGCGCAGTTGGGGCTTTAGCTGACTGAGTCGTTGTACTTTTTTCAGTTACCGCATCTTTTACTGGCTTTGCTTCAACCGCTATTTTTTCTGATTTAACTGTCGCGACAGTTTGATCAGCATTAGCACTTGTTTCATTTGAAGTATTAGTCTCTTTTGGTTTTCTTGAGGATGCTGGAGAGCGTCTTCTTCTACGTGGAGCAGGCTTCTTTTCTTCAGTTGTTTCAGTAGCGCTATTTTTTTCTAGCGTTGGCTTAGGTGTTTGATGTGTTTCAATCTCACCACTTATAACGCGCTTTTCTTTATCGTCAGGTTTATTAACAGCTTTCGACTCACTAGGTGCTGTCTCGCTAACCACTTGAAGTTCTTTGCCTTCTTGGTTGGCTGGACGTTGCGAAGCAGGGCGACGAGTTCTACGTCGTTTACGTGGTTGAGCAGCTGTACCGTCAGCATTTACTGGCTTTTGTTTTTGAGCCGGGTTTGGTGCTTTATTTACCTTTTGTTCGGCAGCGTTATCCTTAGGTTTTTCACGGTCTTTTCTATTCTGAGGGTTACGCTCATTCTTGTTATTCGGATTTTTTTTGCGGTTATCGTTCTGTTTTGGTCTATTTTGACGGTTTCTATCTGGTCTGTTATTTGACCTTGGCCGTGGAGCTGGTTTAGCAGGTTCTTCTACTTTAGCGGCAGGTGTTAATTTTTCAATTAAACGGCCAAAGAAACCTTTTTCATTACTCTGTACTGGTGCAGGTGTTGAAGGCATAACATTTTGGACAACAGCTTTTTGCTGTGCTTTCTGATCATCACGTTGGTAAGGTGTGATTTCTTTAACATCAGTTTGCGCAATGCGTTCATGGCTTGATGCGCTATCCTCTGAAGCATCTTTCTTACGAATGCGTTCAACTTCATAATGAGGGATTTCAAGGTGTTTATTAGGAATAATAACAAGCTGAATATCGTAGCTTTTCTCAATCTGAGCAACTTCCGAACGTTTTTCATTAAGGATGAATGTTGCACAATCAACAGGCAGTTGAACGACAACACGTGCGGTGTTGTCTTTCATTGCTTCTTCTTCAAGAATTCTCACAATTGAAAGTGATAGAGATTCTACACTTCGGATAGTACCTTGACCTGAACAACGTGGGCAGACAGGTAGGCTGGACTCCTTCAATGATGAGTGGATACGTTGACGGGACATTTCTAACAGGCCAAAACGAGAGATTCGACTAAGCTGAATCCGTGCTCTGTCATGTTTCATTGCCTCTTTAATACGAGCCTCAACCATACGCTGGTTTTTGGTTGGTCCCATATCGATGAAGTCAATCACGAAGAGACCACCCATATCACGAATTCTTAATTGGCGTGCAATTTCATCAGCAGCCTCAAGGTTCGTGTTTAAAGCGGTTGTTTCAAAGTCACTGCCTTTAGTCGCACGGGCTGAGTTAATGTCGATAGAGGTTAATGCTTCGGTGTGATCAAGCACAATTGATCCACCTGATGGAAGCGGAACCTCACGCCCATAGGCTGTTTCAATTTGGCTTTCCATTTGATAGCGCGTGAACAGCGGGACAGTATCTTCATAGAGCTTAACGCGTGACAGATACTGAGGCATCACTTGTTGCATAAAGTCGTGAGCAAGGTGATATGAGCTTGGGTTATCTATTAGTACTTCATCGATATCTGCTCGAAGGTAATCACGGATTGAGCGAATAATGAAGTTACTTTCTTGGAAGATCAAATAGGGTGCTTTTCGATCAATTGAAGCACGACTAATCGCTTCCCATAAATGGTTTAAATAGTTTAAATCCCATTGTAGTTCTTCAGCAGATTTACCAACACCCGCGGTGCGAACAATAATACCTGCATCTTCAGGTATTTCAAGGGTATCAAGTACCTCACGAAGGGCGGCACGGTTATTATTGTCGATTCGTCTAGAGATGCCACCAGCACCTGGATTATTAGGCATAAGCACCAAATAACTACCAGCAAGGCTAATAATGCTGGTTAATGCTGCACCCTTATTACCACGTTCTTCTTTTTCTACTTGAACAACAAGTTCTTGACCTTCTTTTATATTGTCTTTAACGCTTGCTTTAGGGTCATCTAAGCCAAGTGTGGTTGCAGTAATTTCTTTAAACGGGAGAAAACCGTGGCGATCTGAGCCATAGTTAACAAAAGCAGCTTCTAAACTGCGTTCTACGCGAGTAATAACCCCTTTATAGACATTTGATTTTTTCTGCTCGTGAGCAGGGACTTCAATGTCAAGGTCGTAAAGTTTTTGTCCATCGACAAGAGCAACTCGTAATTCTTCCGAATGAGTTGCATTGATTAGCATTCTTTTCATTTGTATAGCTTCCTAACACCACACGGTAGCCAGATACTATTAAGGAGTGAGCGGCAACATATTGATTTTTATCTGTTTTAAGCAAATTAAATTATTTCTATCCGTTGTTTAAGTTTTCTCTCACAAGTCAAATTTGCATTAACTTCATCAGTTCTCTGATTGGTTTTAACGTCTAAATCTAACCTTTAAATATCTGTTATCGGTGGGTATTTTATTTGCTCATCGTGGGTCGAGCAGATTAACCCAAGTGTGAACACCAGCGCTTTTATTGTTCGGGCTGATAATTCAAATTTGTTTTTATGAATTCTAAATGTATTATTTGAATTCTTATTGAAAGGCTCTTTTTGTGGCCTTCATTCAGCGCTATCTAAGTCCTTTGTTAGCTTAACGCGAGTATTCCATAAATAATTTACGGAATTAACTTTGGACTATAACAAGTTAATTGATTAAGATCAATTTGTTACAGGTTATAGATGTTGTTAAATGGAAAATGCGGTAAAAAAAGAAGTTAGCTTTGTTGAAGTTGATGAGAATAATGAAGGCCAACGGTTAGATAACTTCCTAATGGCTCAGTTAAAAGGTGTGCCTAAGGGACATGTTTATAAAATCATACGAAGTGGTGAGGTGCGAATTAATAAGGGCCGAGCTAAGAACTTAACACGCCTGAAAATTGGCGATGTGGTTCGTATTCCACCTGTTAAATTAGTGGTTCGTGAACCGCATGAGCCGGATTCTTGGGCGTTGAAGCTAATCAAACAACGCTATTTGCACGAAAATGATGATTTCATTGTGTTAAATAAGCCGTCTGGGCTCGCTGTACACGGTGGTTCAGGCGTTAAATACGGTGTTATTGACGCACTTAGAACATTACGCCCAGAATTAAAGTTTCTGGAATTAATTCATCGCTTAGATAAAGCAACATCAGGCTGCTTGCTGATAGCTAAAAATAAAAGAACCTTGAATGCTTTCCATGATATTTTCAGAAATAAGAAAATAGAAAAGTCTTATACGAGTCTACTGTGCGGCGTTATGCATAAGTCGCCGATTAGAGTAAACGCACCTTTGGAAAAATATTCATTAAATGGTGGCGACAGAATGGTTAGGGTTCATCCAGAAGGGAAACCATCTGAAACAACATTTCATGTTGAACGAAAGTTTAGACAGGCTACCTTGGTAACAGCTTCCCCTAAAACAGGTCGAACACATCAAATACGTGTGCACGCAAAGCATTTAGGCCACCCTGTGGCGGGGGATGAGCGATATTGCACTGAGAGTCAGTTAAAAACTTTTCGTGAATTGGGGCTTAAGCGTTTATTTTTACATGCTAAAAAAATAAAATTCAAACATCCAACGACTGGTGAAACGGCTGTATTTGAGGCACCTTTGGATGATGATCTAAACAGATTTCTAAAGACATTATGATTGAAGATTTTGAGTTAATTATATTTGATTGGGATGGAACGCTTGTTAATTCCATTGACTGGATTGTTGAATGTATTATTGATGTATCTAAGCAACAAGATTACCCAACTCCGACTGAACAGGCCTGTAAAGATATAATTGGTCTGAGTTTATCGGAAGCGATGAAGCAGCTTTTCCCTCAAATATCGAAACAACAAGAAAAGCAAATGGTTGAGGGTTACCGGGCAAAGTATTTGGCAAAACCTATTACTGTGGAAGATATGTTTATTGATACGGTCGATGTTTTAACTGTTCTCAAAAACACAGGTAAATGCCTTGCAGTTGCAACAGGTAAAGGCAGAGGCGGACTTGATAGGGCTATAAATGGCACAGGAATAGGGCACTATTTTGATGAGCTCCGCTGTGCAGACGAAATGCAATCCAAACCTAGCCCACATATGCTGTTTGATATTATGAAAGCAACTGATATCGCGCCTGAAAAGACTATTATGATTGGTGATTCGACAATTGATATGACAATGGCCAATAACGCGGGGGTAGCCTGTATTGGTGTTACCACGGGTGCACATTCACGAGAACAACTTAATATTCACCGGCCATTAGGCTGTGTTGATCAACTAATTGAGATACTTTAGGAAAACAAATGGCCTTTTTTAAAAAAGAAAAACCGATTATGTCAGACCAACTTTGGGAGCGTTCGGTGCTTGAAAAAGTTGCGATGGCTTCTGTTATGGAACAACGCCGCTCAAGAAGGTGGGGCATTTTCTTTAAAATGTTATTTGTTTTTTATATCGTTATTATTTCAGGTGTTGCATTTTCGCCTTTATCAGAAGAAGGTTTAGCGTCTTCTGGCGACCATACTGCTGTTGTTGATGTGAAAGGGGTCATCATGGCTGGTGCTGAAGCAGATGCTGAGAATTTAATAGAGAGTATGCAAAAGGCGGTTAAAAACCCACGAACTAAGGGGTTGATTATCCGCTTGAATACCCCTGGCGGCAGTCCTGTTCAGGCAAATTATGTGTACCAAGCAATTAGGGATATCAAACAATCACACCCAGATTTACCTGTTTATGCCGTTGTTGAGGATCTATGTGCATCTGGTGGTTACTACATAGCGGCAGCTGCCGATAAGATTTTTGTCAATGAATCGAGTATTGTAGGTTCTATTGGCGTTGTAATGAATGGCTTTGGTTTTGTAGATGTACTTGAAAAAGTTGGTGTAGAACGGCGTATGTATACCGCGGGTTCTCATAAAGGGTTTATGGACCCGTTTTCTAAGGTTGATAACGCTGAGCGAAAGCATGTGCAAAGCATGCTGGATGATATCCATGCAGAATTTATTACAGCAGTAAAAGATGGTCGTGGTGAACGATTAAAAAACAATCCTGATATTTTTAGTGGCCTAGTTTGGGCTGGTAATAAAAGTATTAAGTTAGGTTTGGCTGATGGTATTGGTAGTGTTAAGTCTGTTGCCAAAAATCAGATTGGTGTAGAGAAAATCGTTGATTTTACGCCTAAAAAACCAATATTTGAAAAGCTAGCTAACAGTATGGGAGCCGCTTTTGGTAATTTCATACTCAATACATCAATGACGTCAAACGGGAAACTATTTTAAGGAGAGCTTAGAGAGTTATTTATCCACATCAATAACTTTTAACCAAATCCCTTGTGTAGATCGATTAGTTTGATAGCGTTTCTCAAATAAACCTGATTGATCCCTGTTTTCTTCGCCATCAATATTGGATAGTTGTATCCATTCGTTAAGACGGCCACGGATAATTGTAGATACACGGCTGGTAGGCGCTAGACCATTATTTCTAGAAAATGTTTTTGTAGACCATGGGGATATTTCTAAAGTAACAGAATTTCTATTTAAGCGGGGTGTTACGTAAAAACCCGTTGTTGCATCATGGAATTGTGTGCCGGTAGTAATATGGCCATGAGAACCATCGTGTTGGATTTGTACAGTGGGAAGTGCTTCTATTTTACCTTCTGAAATAAAGGCAGGGTAGCCATCAAGGACATTGATCTCTTGAGTGCCCTTGTCTGAACGATTGCTACTGGAATCGTAAATACGTACATTAGCATTTAATTTTTTATGAGTGCCAAGCTGGAGACGAGCTTGTGTATCAATACCATGTTTTTTATCTAACGAAGCGTTATCACGTTTAACAAGAATACGTAGTCGATGGGCGGCTTGGTCAAGCCGTTTTATAATTTGCTCTAGTTCCGCAACGTCAGTTAATTCGGTACGTAAAATAAGTTCATTATGTCCAGCGATAACCGTTTCACCTTCATTTAAGAACGGTTTGATTTTATTAATAATATCAATTGGGTTTTTGTGATAAACGGGAATAAACGTTAGCTTTGCCTGAGCAGGTGAACCTAATAAAAGACACAGGCAAATGAATAATGTTTTTTTGATCACAATATATAAGAGCTTAGCTCTGGGTCAGCAGCACTGCGCTCCCAAGCATCTTTATAGAATGATAATAAATCGCCTGTGATGAGGCTGTCGGAAAAATTGCAAGTAGCTAGGTAATGTTCTGAGTTATCTAACTTGAAATAGGCATTGCGGTCAATGCAGCAAAACTCATCACTACGATGAATAAAATCGGGGTGTGTTTTTTTAATAAAAATACTACTGGAATGTCGATGTGATAATGACAGTAAGCGATGTGATTTTTGTGAGAGAAGTCGTGTGTGATCTACTAAAATATTGATTTTAGTTCGAGAGCTTCGCATGCAAAACTGGTGACAAGCTTCGATGATCGGGCTTGAATCATATATTAATGGATAGAGTCGCTTACTGTATATATTGACCACAGAACGCGCTTGATTGATAAGCAAAGCAACAGCTTCAGCATCAGCTTGAATACCATCAAGTTGAAAAGTATGTTTTGTTTCACCTAAAGCTGCATCTTGAATATTCATTTTTTCTCATAGACATAGAATTTTGATATAGGCAGTTAAACAGTGCTTAGAAAAAAAATCAAGTAAGCTAGTGATACAGATAGCTATCTTTAGTTATTCATAGATTCAGTGCAAAAAAAACGGACTGTAGATTCTACAGTCCGTAATAGGGGGTATTACTCAAATTATAAATATCTACAAAGTATGAAAAGAGGAGGAGAAGTAGATAATCTCGTAATACTTGAAATAAGTATTGTTCATAAAGAGATAAAAACTGTGAGCTCCATCACGTTTCAAAAAATTAAAGCTTAGATTTCTTTTGCTAAATTAACGGCACAACCAATATATAAAGCCGGTGTTAATGTAAGTAATTCTTGTTTGGCATTATCAGGGATTTCTAGCGCGTCAATAAATACTTTCATTGACGCCTGATCGATACCTTGGCCACGTGTTAGCGCTTTTAGTTTTTCATAAGGCTTTTCAATGCCGTAGCGGCGCATCACTGTTTGCACTGGTTCTGCTAATACTTCCCAATTGCTATCAAGGTCAGCGAGTAGTTTTTCTTCATTAATTTGTAACTTAGAGATACCTTTATTAAGAGCAGATAAGGCAATAAGAGTATGACCAAGCCCAACACCCAAGTTTCTTAATACGGTTGAATCGGTTAAATCACGCTGCCAGCGTGAAATAGGCAACTTTTCGGCCAAGTGATTCATTAATGCATTGGCAATACCAAAGTTTCCTTCGGCATTTTCAAAATCAATCGGGTTAACTTTATGAGGCATGGTAGACGAACCTACTTCACCTTCAATAGTACGTTGCTTGAAGTAACCAACTGAGATATAACCCCAAATATCACGACAGAAATCGATCAAAATAGTATTAATACGTGCAACGGTATTAAAGTATTCGGCAATATAGTCGTGTGGTTCGATTTGAATCGTGTACGGGTTGTAATTGATACCTAAAGAGGTAACAAACTGCTCAGCAAAGGCTGGCCAATCAATCGCTGGGTAAGCGCAAAAATGGGCATTGAAATTACCAACTGCACCATTAATTTTGCCTAAAATTTCAACGTTTGACAGTTGTTTAAGTTGTCTATCTAAACGAGCCGTGACATTGGCAAACTCTTTACCCATCGTCGTAGGTGAGGCAGTTTGGCCATGTGTTCGGGATAATAAAGGTATCTCTGCGTATTCATGTGCTTTGCCACGGATAGCATCAGTAATGCGTGTGATTTCAGGTAGCATCACACTATCTCTGCCATCTTTTAACATTAAGGCATAAGAAAGATTATTGATGTCTTCTGATGTGCAAGCAAAATGAATAAATTCATTAACTGTATTTAACTCATCAGAGCTTTCGATCTTTTCTTTTAAGTAGTACTCAACCGCTTTCACATCATGGTTAGTGGTTGCTTCAATATCTTTAATACGCTGTGCATCTTCGGTTGAAAAATCACTGAGTATGGCATTGAGAAGTTGATTAGCCTCAGGGGAGAAAGTAGGTACTTCTGTGATTTTGGGGTGAGAAGCTAATGCTTGTAACCACTTTACTTCAACCGTTACTCGCGCCTTAATAAGGCCAAATTCTGAAAATATAGGGCGTAGAGCATCTGCTTTGCTGGCATAACGTCCATCAAGCGGTGAAAGGGCATTTAGTTTTTGAATTGTCATATTATCTCAATAGGAAGATTTAAATTAGAAGGTTGAATCAATAACACCACCACCAAGGCAGATGTTTCCGGTGTAAAAAACCACCGATTGGCCAGGCGTAACAGCGCGTTGTTTATCTTTGAAGATGACAGTACAACTATTATCTTCGTTTATCGTTACGTCACACGCTTGATCTTGTTGGCGGTAACGTGTTTTTGCGCTGCAAGAAAAATGAGTAGGGATAGCTTTGTCTGTCACCCAGTCCATTTGTGATGCATTTAGACCATCACAGAGCATCATTGGGTGATCGTGACCTTGAGCAACAATTAGCTTGTTGTTGATTAAGTCTTTTTTGACGACATACCAAGGTGCATCGTCAGCCGTTTTTTTACCACCAATGCCCAAACCTTGGCGTTGTCCTAAGGTGTAATACATTAAACCATCGTGTTTAGCTATTTCTTCACCATCAGGCGTTACCATTAGGCCGGGTTGGGCTGGTAAATAACGTTGCAGGAAATCTTTGAATTTTCGCTCGCCAATAAAACAAATGCCGGTGCTGTCTTTTTTACGATTATTAATGAAGCCAGCTTTAGTGGCTATTTCGCGGACCAATGGCTTTTCAATATCGCCAATAGGAAATAAGGAGCGTTTTAATTGCTCTTGGCCAAGCGTGTAAAGAAAGTAACTTTGATCTTTATTACTATCACTACCCTTGGTTAGGTGAAATTCACCGTCAGAATAGATATTTTGTACGTAATGGCCAGTGGCAATATAATCAGCACCCAATTGTTGAGCATAATCCAAGAATGCTTTAAATTTAATTTCTTTATTACAAAGTATATCGGGATTAGGTGTTCTACCTGCGGCATATTCCTTTAAGAATATTTCAAATACATTATCCCAATATTCAGCAGCAAAATTAACTGTTTTAAGTTCAATGCCTAAGGTGTCGGAGACTTGCTGGGCATCGGAAAGGTCATCGATGGCCGTGCAGTAATCTGTGCCATCATCTTCATCCCAATTTTTCATGAAAAGGCCCGTTACTTTGTAGCCTTGCTCTAACAATTTTAAAGCAGCAACTGAGGAGTCTACGCCGCCCGACATTCCTATAATGACATGTTCTGTTGTCATCTAATCGTTAATGAAGGATTGAACAGCATCTAAAGGATAAGTCTTTCCAAGTAGGTACTGATCGATAGTTTGTAAAATAATAGGGCTTCTTAAGCGTGCTTGCTGTTCTTCTAACTGGCTTCGCGTCATCCATAGGGTGCGAATAATTCCTTCATCAAGTGTTGAAGAGATAGGCTCATCAGAAACGACACCAGTGTAGGTCACCCTAAAATAAGTGATGTTATTTGTTGGGTTTTGCCATAGAAAGCTCCCTATTAAAGCGGTAGGGGAAAACTCATAGCCGGTTTCTTCTAGTGTTTCTCTAATAACGGCTGTTTCAAGGCTTTCATTTTCTTCTAAGTGGCCTGCCGGTTGGTTGATAACCGGACCATCTGCTGATTCTTCTTCGACAACCAAGAAATGGCCATCACGCTCAATAACAGCAGCAACTGTAACATTTGGTTTCCAAATCATAATTTCAGGTGTTTTATACGCGAGTGATTAATTATAACCGAGATAGTCGCTAGTTCTAATCATTTCTAAAAAATGTAGGATCAATTAGTTCGATGAAGTTTTTGGCGTGTAGGGAAAGTTTGCCCTGTTTTTTCATGGTGATACCGTAATAGTAATCTGGGAAATACTTGGTTAAGGGGTAGGCGGTAAGCTTTTCTTCACCGGTTAAAGAAACGCTAGTAATGATTGATATACCTAAGCCAAGTTCAACATATTTCTTAATAATCTCCCAGCTCCAAGCTTCCAGTGAGCTTTTATAATCGAGCTTATTCTTTTTCATTACATCATCAACGATACGCCAAGTATTAAGCTGTTTAGGTGGCAAAATAAGCTCATATTGGACAATATCACGTAGGCTAATTGTTTTGTTTTGGCTTAACGGATGACCAAAAGGCATGATTAAAACTGGCTCAAAAGGATAGGTAGCTTTGTAAAGAATGTCAGCAGGAACCTCCAGTATCGGGCCTACTGCAAAATCAACTTTTCCTTCACGAATAGCTTCAATGCCAGACTTACCTGAAACATTATGTAAGTGAATATGAATATGCGGATAAAGCTGTTTGAACTTCTCTATTACTGTTGGTAATAAATACAAAATACTCGCTTCACCAGCTGCAATATTAATTTCACCGGTTTCTTCGGGATGGAAATTTGCAGCAAAACGAGTGTGTAGTGTATCTATTTGTTCTACTAAAGGTTGGGCCATCTCTAATAAGGTCTTTCCTGCTTCAGTTAAAGATATTTTGGGGCCGCTTCGTATAAAAAGGCGTACCCCTAGTTCTGCCTCTAGGCCCTGTACTTGAAGCGATACTGAAGGTTGGCTTATTTGTAGAAGATCTGCGGATTTAGAAAAACTACCCATTTTTGCGGTTAAGCAAAAAGCTCTTAATTGCCTTAAGCGATTACTCTTCTTTTTGCCAGTATTATTAATATTCATAGCATTATTCTATCATTGGTTTTTTTAATAGTAACAATAGTTTCATTGGTATTGTTAATGAATTAAAAATATTTATAATGCACCGCATCAAACCAATTAAGTAGAAAGTTTTACTAAGAAAAGGAACCTATTGATGAGCATTAATAAATTAACATTCAGTGGTGAAATGACACCCGCATACCAAGAAATTTATAGTGATGAGGCAAATACTTTTGTGGCTGCATTAGCTGAAGAATTTGCCCCACGAGTACATGAATTATTAGAAGCACGTAAAGTACGCCAAGCTGAAATTAATTCAGGGAAATTACCAGACTTCAATCCTGACACTCAGTCTATACGTGAGGGAAATTGGAATATTAAAAATATTCCAGATGATCTACTTGATCGACGTGTTGAAATCACAGGCCCTGTTGACCGTAAAATGATTATCAATGCTTTAAATGCCAACGTAAAAGTATTTATGGCAGATTTTGAGGATTCACTCTCCCCAACCTGGGAAAAGGTCGCGCAAGGCCAAGTTAATATGCGTGATGCCGTTAATGGAACGATTACCCTTGATGATCCAAAGTCCGGCAAACATTATGAGTTAAATGATGACCCAGCAGTTCTGATCTGTCGTGCGAGGGGCTTACACCTACCCGAAAAACATATCCATCTTTATGATCAAGAAATCCCAGGTGGTTTGATTGATTTTGCTTATTATTTTTTTAATAACTATAAAGCTTTATTAGCCAAAGGCTCCGGTCCATATTTTTATATTCCAAAGCTGCAATCACATCAAGAAGCGCGCTGGTGGGCAGATGTAATGGATAAGGCCGAAGATTTAACTGGCCTGGAACGCGGCACTATCAAAGCAACAGTATTGATCGAGACATTACCAGCAGCATTTGAAATGGATGAAATTCTTCATGAGTTTAAAGACCATATTGTTGCCTTAAATTGTGGTCGCTGGGATTATATCTTTAGCTATATTAAAACACTTAAAAACTATCCTGAACGTGTGCTGCCAGATCGCCAAGTAGTGACCATGGATCAGCCTTTTTTAAGTGCCTACTCTCGCTTATTGATTAAGACATGTCATAAACGTGGAGCACTTGCTATGGGCGGTATGGCAGCCTTTATTCCATCAAAAGATCCTGAAACTAATGCTGCTATTTTAAAAAAGGTTGTTGGTGATAAAACACTTGAGGCAAGCAATGGCCATGATGGTACTTGGGTAGCACATCCCGGCCTTGCAGATACGGCAATGGGTGTTTTTAATGACTATATTAAGCCTGAACAGGCAAATCAAATGGGCGTATCGCGTTCAGATGATCAAGACATTACCGCAGCTGACTTACTGGAACCTTGTAAAGGGGATCGTACCGAAGCAGGTATGCGAGCAAACCTACGTATTGCGGTGCAATATATTGAAGCATGGATTCAAGGCAATGGTTGTGTACCTATTTATGGCTTGATGGAAGATGCGGCGACGGCTGAAATCTCGCGCTCATCTATTTGGCAATGGATTCATCATGGAAAAGAATTGAGTAATGGTAAGAAAGTGACCGTGCCACTATTTCGTGAATTGATGCTTGAAGAAATGGAAACCATTAAAGCAGAAGTTGGTGAGCAACGTTTTAATGCCGGCCGTTTTGATGAGGCTGCAAAAATCATGGATCGCTTTACAACGTCAGAAGAACTAGTGGATTTCCTAACCGTTCCTGCTTACGACTATTTATAAATCAATTAACTAAATAAGGAGACAAAATGTCCTCATATACAAATGATATAAATGCTGTAGAAGCATTAAAAGAAGCTAACGGTGCACCTTGGGATGCCATTGGCGCAGAATCTGTTGCTAGAATGCGTGCACAGAATAAGTTTAAAAATGGCCTTGATATTGCTAAATATACCGCTGATATTATGCGTGCGGATATGGATAATTATGACCTTGATCCAGCCAACTACACACAATCTTTAGGTTGCTGGCATGGTTTTATCGGCCAACAAAAAATGATTTCTGTGAAGAAGCATTTTGAAGGTAAAACAGATCGTCGTTACCTTTATCTATCAGGTTGGATGATTGCTGCATTACGTTCTGAATTTGGCCCGTTACCTGATCAGTCAATGCATGAGAAAACCTCAGTTGCTTCACTAATCAATGAGTTATATACATTTTTGCGCCAGGCTGATGCACGTGAGTTAGGTGGCCTATTTCGTGAGTTAGATGCAGCACGTGACAGTGGTGACAATGTTGCTGAAAAACGTATTCAAGCTCAAATTGACGGACATGTTACCCATGTTGTGCCAATCATTGCAGATATTGATGCAGGCTTTGGTAACGCAGAAGCCACTTATTTAATGGCTAAGCAAATGATAGAAGCTGGCGCATGTTGTATTCAAATTGAAAACCAAGTATCTGATGAAAAACAATGTGGCCATCAAGACGGTAAAGTAACCGTTCCTCATGAAGACTTTTTAGCTAAGATTCGTGCCGTTCGTTATGCGTTTTTAGAACTGGGTATTGATAACGGTGTCATTGTTGCGCGTACTGATTCACTCGGTGCTGGTTTAACCAAGCAAATTGCGGTTACTAAGCAAGAAGGTGATTTAGGCGATCAGTACAATAGCTTTTTAGATTGTGAAGAAGTGACCAGTGACGACATTGGCAATGGCGATGTGGTTATTAAGCAAAATGGCAAACTGGTTCGCCCAAAACGTTTACCAAGTAACTTATTCCAGTTTAAAGAAGGTACGGGTGAAGATCGCTGTGTTCTTGACTGCATCACATCATTACAAAATGGTGCTGATTTAATCTGGATTGAAACTGAGAAACCTCATATTGCTCAAATTGGCGGTATGGTTAACGCTGTTCGTGAAGTGATTCCGAATGCAAAGTTAGTTTATAACAATAGTCCTTCATTTAACTGGACACTCAATTTCCGTCAGCAAGTATTTGATGCAATGCTTGAAGCAGGTGAAGATGTATCTGCTTATGAGCGTGAGAAGCTGATGAGCATTGATTATGATAAAACTGAACTAGCGATTGCTGCTGATGAGAAAATTCGTACCTTCCAAGCAGATGCTTCAAGAGAGGCAGGTATATTCCATCATCTAATTACTCTACCTACTTATCACACAGCAGCTTTATCGACTGATAATCTTGCAAAAGAATACTTTGGTGATCAAGGTATGTTGGGATATGTTGCTGGCGTACAGCGTAAAGAGATTCGTCAAGGTATTGCCTGTGTTAAACACCAAAATATGTCTGGATCAGATATGGGTGATGACCACAAAGAATACTTTGCAGGTGAAGCTGCGCTTAAAGCCGCTGGTGAAGATAATACAATGAATCAATTTTCATAATGGCTTGATTAGATTTCATAATGACTCTATCTGAGAGTCCTTAAAACATAAGCCAAATGTTTTGGCTTGAAAAAACGAACCCAAGACTCCATATTAAAATGGGGCTTGGGTTTTTTTATGCCCTAAACTAAACCCTGATAAGAAAATTTCTGTCAGAATAACAATATTAAAACTAGAGTTTCATTATAACTATGTCAGATTCACCTAATGAACATCATGACGATGGCGATACTGCAATTGAGGAAAGTAAACCTGAGTTGAAAAGACCATCAATGTATAAAGTATTATTATTAAATGATGATTTCACACCGATGGATTT
>Ga0209826_1001524_pt1 | contig 16062 bp, 14 predicted proteins | sample GOMGulsemesocosm_5_FD_184637 | JGI IMG/M metagenome (GOLD analysis project Ga0209826, IMG submission 184637) | Methane-oxidizing microbial communities from mesocosms in the Gulf of Mexico - GOM15C Gulf of Mexico (SPAdes) (version 2) | ecosystem: Environmental > Aquatic > Marine > Cold seeps... | reverse complement strand
ATATTATTACCGGCTGCGGTATTGGCGCGATGAAAGGACCGATGAAAGGCGCCGCTGTTGGCCACGCCAAGCAACAAATTAAAGACGGGCGCTATATCGGCATTAGCGAGCCAGGCATTATTGCCTCCGAATCACCCAATGCCATCGTTAATGAGCTCAGCATCATGCCCGACATAGAAAAGCGCCTTGAAGCTTTTGTACGGCTGGCCCACAGTATTATTGTATTCCCCGGCGGCGTTGGCACCGTTGAAGAAATACTCTACCTGCTCAGCATTCTTATGCACCCAGATAATGAGCAGAAAATCCCTTTAATTCTCGCTGGCCCAGATTCGTGCCAGACTTATTTTTATGAACTGGAAGCCTTTTTAGTAGCCACCCTTGGCGAGCAGGTTAAAGACTACTATCAAATTATCATCGGCGACCCCATCGCCGTTGCCGCGCTGACAAAGATAAATATTGAAGCGGTACATCGGCACCGAAAAGAAAAGCAGGAAGCCTATTATTTTAACTGGCCACTCGCTATCGACCACGCGCTGCAAGCGCCTTTTATTCCCAGCCATAAAAATATGGCCAATCTTGCCCTGCACAGCCAACTACCGCCCCATCAACTCGCCACCAATATGCGTGCCGCTTTTTCCGGCATTGTTGCCGGTAACGTGAAAGCCTTCGGGCAAGAGCAAGTTGCGAAGCATGGCCCCTATGCACTGCATGGCGACAGCAAAATATTATCGGCTATTGAAAAATTACTGCAAAGCTTGATTCGGGATAAGCGGATGAAAATTGTAGAGCACAGTGAACACTACATGCCTTGTTACAAACTTCATAAAAACAATTAACCCATATTGGCAATTTACAGCAGCTCTCAATTAATCTAGAGGCTTTACAACACCATCCAAAACCTTATTTTTTATAGCCCTTGCTACTTTATTTATATCTGGATAAATCCTCTCACTTTGATACCCCATTGCCTCAAGCTCAAGCTTCATTTGTGCAGCAGAACTTGGCAGAATAACGACCCTCTCCAACCGGTCTTTTAAGCGGATATTTTTTTCTAGAGGAACAAACTCCATGCTTTCGTGTGAAGAAAACTTAAACGACGTAAAACAACCACTCTGCGCTCTCACTCTCGGTATGCAAAATTCGGTATTAAACACTTTCGTTCTTGTTCCCGAAAATGGAAGCCCTTTTTCAGGGTCTATAATGTCTTTTTTTTCTGGATTTAACACCCAAACTTCTGGCTTACTACCTTTTTCTTCTGATTTTTCTAACGCGAAATAAAGACTAATATAAGGATCGCTCGACCAGTCCAAAAGCCTTGTTGGCAGTCCGTGGTGTTGGGCCACAACAAGCCAGTCCCAATCAGATTCTGGCACTGTGTGTAGGCAATCACGCGCCTCCTTCTTAAACAACTCTATTAACTTTCTCTCTTGGACTCGAATCAAACAACCGCCCCTGCTGATACTTGGGAGCAATGGGTAGTAGATTCTTTGCCCCCTAAAGATAGTCATTGTAGATTTACGTTTTACATTGCTTACCCATTTTTCAAAATCACCCAGCGATTTAACACTCCTGCCCGGATGACTTTCAACATCAGCTTTAAACTTATTTAACGTCATAATTTCTCAACTGTATAATTTATACCCTACAAATCCATATCACCCTTCAACATCCGTTGCACGACCGTGCGCCGCAAAATCTCATTGGTACCATCGGCAATATTAATTGAGCGCAAGGTTTCCCAGGCATCGTTCAAACCCATTTCATTGGTCAGGCCCATGGCACCGTGTACCTGCATCACTCGGTCCATTGTTTTTACTGCTTTCTCAACCGAGTAGGCTTTGGTCATCGATAGCTCTTTAATGGCAGGCTTACCTTTGTCGAGCAGTAGGCAGGTATTGATGGCCATTAAATGAGCGGCATGAATTTCTGTGGCAGATTCTGCCAGGGGAAAAGTCACGCCCTGGTATTCGGCAATCGTTTTACCAAAGACTTCGCGCTGGGCGATATAGTCAAAGGCAATATCCAAACCCCAGCGTGCCAGGCCCACGGCACGGGCTGAGTTATAAACACGCCCCAGCGACACCCCCAGCATGGCGATGGCAAAACCTTTGTCGAGTTCGCCGACTAATTGCCAGGGCTCCACTTTGACATCATCGAACAGCAGCGCACCTTCATCGCCACCAATGTGGCCAAACATTTTTACGATGCTTTCTATTTCCAGCCCCGGGGAATCCATAGGCACTAGAAAAGCACTAATGCCGCCTTTGCGCTGACTGGCTTTTTCTTCATCGGTAATGGCGAACACAATGCAATATTGAGCCTGAGGGGAGTTTGACGTCCACAGCTTTCGCCCCGTAATTCGCCAGCCGTCGCCGTCACGCTTAGCGCGGGTTTTCAGCATGGTGGCATCGGAACCCGCACCGGGTTCTGATAGCCCGAAACACATTGAGGTTTTACCGGCGACCATGTCGGTAAGAATTTCTTCCCGCGCACGCTCGGTAATTTGCGTCAGCACCGGGCTCGGGCCAAAGGCCCAGTGACTAATGGCGTAAACCCCTAACCAGTTAAGACCACCGCAAACATGAAAAACCCGCTCCCACGCAGCGTAGTAGGCCAGCAAACCCATTTCACTGCCGCCGATTGATTCCGGCGCACTCATATTGAAATAGCCCGCCTCTGACGACGCCATTCTGATTTCACCAATCAGCTGAATAACGTCAGGGCTATAGCGCCCCTCTTCAGTATATTTTTTACGGGGATCATGCAGCAGGGCCTCATGCTTTTCGTGGCGAGGCAGAACTTCTTTGCGCACAAAGGCTTCTATACCGTCTTGAATGGCGGCAATTTCTTCGGGCAGTTCAATTCCAATGGCAGTATTCATAGTCAGTCGTTACCTGAGAGCAAATGTAAATTAGCGTAGTGAATGATGAAACGGATAAGGCTTGCGTTAAACGCAGGTTCCCTCTGTGTCAGGCGAGCTGTCGCGTTATCTCTTTCATTATTTTGCGCATTCGATAAAAGTATATACAAACACCTCTACCATCGATATAAAAGCGACACGACCCGCTTCTTTTATCCACGCTTAGCCTTACGGACAAAGGCTTTTAATCTGTCTATACTGAACGCGCAACACAAACCGTGTCGCAACTTCAATTGACCCACTCTACGCCACAAGGAATAACGAACATGAGAAAGCCCCTGATATTGGCAGCTACATTTGTACTAGCGGCACTCTCTTTTTCATCTGCCTGGGCTGACAAATTCAGCGACACTACCCATGTTTTCCAACAAGCTGGCCAGAGCAGTACATTCTTCAATAACAGCTATGGTTACGCTGTATTCCCCACCATTGGCAAAGCGGGCATTGGTATCGGCGGTGCTTACGGGACGGGCCGCGTCTATCAACAAGGTGTTCATGTTGGCGACATATCAATGACTCAGGTCAGCCTTGGTTTCCAGCTGGGCGCTCAGGGCTTTAGTCAAATTATATTCCTGCAGGATAAACGCGCTTTCGATGAGTTCACCGGCAGCAACTTCGAGTTTGGTGCAGATGCTGGGGTCGTTGTTATTACAGCAGGTGCTCAGGCCGGTGTATCCACAAGCGGCAGTTCGGCTGGCGTCAGTGGTGGCAAGCACGATGCAAACACGGCGGGAGAGTATTACAAGGGCATGGCTATCTTTACAGTAGCCAAAGGCGGACTAATGTTTGATATGAAAGTATCCGGGCAGAAGTTTGACTACAAAGCCATTCATTAATTTTTAACAAAACCATTGCCTAATCATTAGGTAATGGTTGCCAGCAAGGGCGCAAAATAACCCTCTGGAAAAAGCCCGTCTAGAAATCTTGCATAGGAATTAAATACTTATGAGCTGGCAATTTGCTCGCGGGGCCTATCCCGCCACTCGCATGCGCCGCAATCGGCGCGACGATTTTTCCCGTCGCCTGGTGCGCGAAAACCAACTGACGGCAAATGATCTTATTTACCCGGTGTTTGTACTTGAAGGCAGCCAGCAGCGCGAGGCAATACCCTCTATGCCAGGTGTTGAGCGCCTGTCTATCGACCTACTTTGCGACCTTGCTGAAGAGTGTTACTCACTGGGCATTCCCGCTTTAGCGTTATTCCCCGTTACCCCGACAGCGTGTAAAAGCCTGGGTGCCGAGGAGGCGTGGAATCCAGAGGGCCTTGCCCAACGCGCCGTTCGAGCCATTAAACAGCGCTGCCCTGAGCTGGGCATTATTACCGACGTCGCCCTCGACCCCTTCACCACTCACGGGCAGGACGGCATTATCGACGATGCGGGTTATGTACTTAACGACACCACCCTCAACGCACTGACGCAACAGGCACTCTCCCACGCCGAGGCCGGTGTCGATATAGTCGCCCCCTCCGACATGATGGACGGGCGCATTGGTGCTATACGCGCAGCACTTGAAAAAAGCGGCTATGTGAATACGCGCATTCTTGCCTATGCCGCCAAATACGCCTCAAGCTACTACGGCCCCTTCCGCGATGCGGTCGGCTCCGCCGGCAATATTAAAGGCGGCGATAAATTCAGCTATCAAATGGACCCCGCCAATAGCGATGAAGCCCTGCACGAGTGCGCACTGGACTTGGCCGAGGGTGCCGACATGCTAATGGTAAAACCCGGCATGCCCTATCTCGACGTATTACGCCGGGTGAAAGACGAGTTACAAGCGCCAACCTTTGCTTATCAGGTGAGTGGCGAATACGCCATGCATATGGCCGCCTTTGAAAAGGGCTGGCTCGATAAAGATGCCGTAATGATGGAATCCCTGCTTGCTTTTAAACGCGCCGGGGCCGATGCCATTTTGACTTACTTTGCCATCGATGCCGCCCGGCTGTTAAAAGAAGCATCGGCCTAAACTAACCCGTGGACGCTATTTTTTTATTGCTTCAGCCTTATTTATGCAGTGCGGGTTCGAGTGAATCCTGCCTGCTAGTCGCCGATGAAAATCTAATCGATATTCCCTTCGCCAGCCTTGACGCTTCAGTGCAGGTATTAAGCAACCGCTTCGATATTGCCCGACAAGCACAGCTCGCTAATTGCGAATATCTGTTTAATGATTTTGATTTCAGCGGTTTCGCGAACGCCAGCTTCAAGCGTATTATTTATCGCGTTTCAAAAGAAAAGCCTGTAGCTCACCACATTATTAATAATTCACTACGCCTGCTAAACGACAACGGCGAACTGATACTCCTCGGCGCAAAAAACGAAGGCATTAAAACCTACGCCAGCAAAGCGGCCAATTATTTTGATACTCAGGCAATGGTGTCAAAACACGGCAACTATTATCTCGCCACCATTACTAAAAATGGTGTTCAAAATCCGACATCAAACAACCTTAACGAAAACCATTTATTACCCCTTAAAACGCCCTACGAGAATTTCACACCGATAAATGACGGTGAAGATAAACCGCTTTATAGCAAGCCCGGATTATTTGGCTGGAATAAAATCGACCGCGGCAGTGCCTTGCTTGCGCAACATTTAAATGAATTTTTTGCAGACTTCGATACGCCGCCACGCACACTGCTCGACCTGGGTTGTGGCTACGGCTATTTATCGGTGATGGCTGCCCAGACTCTACTCGACGCCAACTTGCACATTGAAGCCACTGACAACTGCGCCGCAGCGATTATTGCCTGCCGTAAAAACTTTTCCGCTTTTGATATTAGTGGGGACGTTATTGCCGCTGATTGCGCCAGCGCTATTAAAAAGACGTTTGATGCCGTGCTCTGTAATCCACCCTTTCATCAGGGCTTTAAAACCGATAGCCGCCTGACGGAGAAATTCCTAAAATCTGCCGCCCAGCATTTAAAACCTTCGGGCCGCGCGCTGTTTGTTGTTAATCAATTTGTGCCACTGGAAAAGCTTGCTCAGCCAATTTTTTCCCGTTGCGAGAAAATTATCGAAGCCGATGGCTTTAAGCTAGTGGTATTGAGTAAAAATTAAAACCTCCGAATCGATTCTCATCATTATTTTTAACCATCTATTAAAGTACAGCACCACGAATTTGCACCAATAAACGTTGTAACTTGCGCCGAATTGTCACATCACTCTGACTAAACGACAGCCCACGCTGGCTTAACTGCTCTGCCAATTGGCTCTGCCCACTAGCAAAATAACTTTTCGCTAATAGTAGATAAACTTCTGCTCGCCTGGGATTAAGCCGCTGGGCTCGCTCGGCAATGGCGATCGAGCGGTCATAGTTTTCTGCACGGTAATAAGACCAACCCTCCTGCAGCAATGTACTAACCGCCCGTTGTGCTGGGTTTACCACTTGTTGTGCCGGGGCTATTTTTTTTGGTGGGATTTCCTCTACAGGTTCCGCTTCTACTTTCCCCGGAAAACTGGGCAAGGCCGGAGCCGAACGCGAATCAACGGGAGCAGCGGGGCCGCTTGATGTCTGCAAAGGTGCGCAGGCACTTGTTGCCACCACTAGCGCAACGATGATCAATAAGTACTTTGTTTTCGCTAACATTTCCCTAACCTCCACATGCCTGCACCCTATGTATCCAATATCCGACGCATTAAAAACAACAATTCATTCAGAATTAATCCAAAGCCGCTTAATCTAACAACGCTTTAAACCAGTCAATAATTTTACTCCCCTGCTTCTCACGGCAGGGCACAGATTCTATCGGCTCACTACCCGCAACAAACGGCAAAAATCTTGCCCCCTTACAGCCCTCTTCACTCAACATACCCTGCACAGGATCAACCCAGTGATAAGTAATGTCATCGGGACGAGTAAACGCTAGTGAGCGCACTTTCAATGTCGACATCAACTGACTCCAAATCTGTAACGCACCCGACGAACCAGTAAAAGGCATTTTGCCGTTGTCATCGCGACCGAGCCAAACTACGGCCAAATAATCATCACCAAAACCGCTGAACCAGCTATCGCGCTGATCATTCGAGGTACCGGTTTTACCGGCAACGGCCACATCATCACTCAGGGTGCGATAGGCACTACGCCCCGTTCCCTCACGCATAACGACTTGCATCGCGTATTGTATTAAGTGAATCGGCCCCGCTTCAAAACGGCTTTCGACACGGTAAGGGTAGCGCTTTAATGGCTGATTCTCTGCACCGTACACGCTATGTATCGATACCAGGGGGGAATAAAAACCGCCTGCGGCAATGGTGTGATAAATAGTCGCCACATCAAAGGGCGACATCGACACCGCGCCTAGTGTCAGCGCGGGGACTTTGGGAATAAACCCCTCGTAACCCAAACGGCGCAAGGTCTCACTCACACGATCAAGCCCCACCGCCATACCCAGACGGGCCGTCGCTAAATTGTATGACTGACCAATAGCCTGAAACAGCGGCACCTCGCCGTGGCTTTTGTGGTCGAAGTTTTGCGGCCGCCAAGTCTCGCCGTGCTCGGCGGGAATGGCCACGGGCTCGTCACTCAAGGGACTGATCAAAGTGTAGTGATTTGCTTGTTCCAGCGCCGTCAAATACACCGCCGGTTTAACTGTCGAGCCAATGGGTCGCCGGGCATCCAGAGCGCGGTTGAAGCCCGCAAAATCTGCTTCACGACCACCGACCATTGCTAGCACTTCAGCCGTACCAACGCCCACCACTAGCGAGGCGGCCTCCAGCGGTTTGTCCTGCAGACCTTTCTGTCGCTCCAGTACAGTAAGTTTAGTGCTGAGTACTTTCTCCAGCTTTCGCTGTATCTGCGGATCAAAGTGGGTGAACACGCGCAAACCCCCACTGCGCAAATCATCTTCCTCATAGTCCTCACGCAACTGACGCTTAACCAGGTCCAGATAAGCGGGAAAGGGGTTAGTGCGAGTGCCGGGGCGAGCTGAAATATCGAGGGCTTGCTGGCTCGCCTTTTCAGCCACAGCGGTGGTGATAATGCCTTGCGATGCCAGTAGGTTAATCACCAAATTTCGACGCGTTAACGCACGCTCGGCATTACGCCTTGGACCGTAGTACGAAGCACCTTTGGCGATCGCAACTAAGAGGGCAACCTGGTGTAACTCTAACTCTGCCAGTGGCTGGCGAAAATAATGCTGGCTGGCCATACCGAATCCATGAATTGCCCGCTTGCCAGACTGCCCCAGATATATTTCATTAATGTAGGCCTCAATGATTTCACCCTTGCTGTAGTGCTGCTCCAGCATTAGCGCCATCACTGCTTCAAGCCCCTTACGTACCAACGTTCGATCCTGGCTGAGATAAAGGTTTTTCACCAGCTGCTGAGTCAGCGTACTACCGCCCTGAGTCGCACTACCCGGGCGCAGGTTATTGATTAACGCTCGACTGATGCCACGCAGCGATACGCCGTAATGCTTATAGAAATCCCGGTCTTCAACGGCGATCAGGCTTTCCACTAGCAATGGTGGCAGCTCTTCAAGCTGTACGGGCAAGCGATCTTCAAGATGAGCCGGATAAATGCCCCCAATGCGCATTGGCTCCAGACGCACCAATGTTAAAGGCTTACCTTGTGACGTACGTAGTCCTGCAAGACGGGAGTTCTTAAAGGTTAAATTAAATCTTTGCGCCTGCTTATTTTCATCCCAGAATTGAAAAGCTCGTGAATACACATCAACACGCTGCCCTTTAAGGCTGTACTGACCCGCAGCACTGACTTTTGTTACACGCCGATAACCCAGCTTCTCCAGCTCCCAAACCAACGCGCCCTGCGATAGCTCAAGCCCTTCGTATAACTCAAACGCTCGACTGTAAACGTGGCTGGGCAACGCCCATTTACTGCCTGAAAAACGGCTAGCCAACTGGTAATCAAGTACGAATAAGCCTAGTACGCTGGCAATCAGCGATATAACGAGGCCTTTTTTTATAAACTTACTCAGTCCGATATAAAAACTTGAGCGCCTGGTTTTATTCGATTTCTTTCTGGTTTTTTTACGCTTTTTTTTGGTCAAGCTTAATTTCCCTACGGGCCAACACAACTTACAGCCGCACCCCGATTAACAATAAATACTGTTAAAATATTTGCCAGACAGTCTACCGCCACCCTTGATGGCAGGCTATTTGATTATTGATCACAGCCCAAATTTACTGGAATACAAAATGAAAACAATTGATGTCTATGGCATAGGTGCCGCACTGGTCGATACCGAAATTGAAATTAGCGACGCGGAACTCGCCACCTTTGGCATCGATAAAGGTGTAATGACCCTGGTCGACGAAGCGCGGCAACTCGAACTTATCAACCACCTCGACAATCACCTGGTGATGGCCAAACGCGCCAGCGGGGGTTCGGCGGCAAACAGCATTATGGCGGTCGCCAGTTTTGGCGGTAAGGCCTACCAGTCCTGCAAGGTGGCGGACGATGACAATGGTCGCTTCTATTTGGATGATTTGACCAAAGCCGGCGTCAGCCACAACGGTATTGATGAATTACCCGAGGGCACCACCGGTAAATGCCTGGTTCTCATCACGCCCGACGCCGAGCGCACGATGAACACCTATCTCGGTATTAGCGAAACTATCTGCCGTAAAAACCTTAATCTCGATGCCATCAATAATGCAAAATATGTTTATACCGAAGGGTATTTGGTGACATCGCCAACCGGTAAAGATGCCGCCATTGAATGTCGACAACATGCCGAGCAAGCGGGCACAAAAACCGCATTTAGCCTCTCTGATCCGGGCATGGTTGAATTTTTCCGCGACGGTTTACAGGAAATGATCGGCGAGCGTGTTGACCTTTTATTCTGCAATAAAGACGAGGCCTTTGGCTGGACTGGCGAGACAACGCTGGATGCCGCCGTCGAGAGCATGAAGCAAAGCGCCGCCACTTTTGCCATTACTTTAGGCGCAGAAGGCGCATTAATTTACGATGGTGAAAGCACCCATCGCATTGCCCCGACGGCCGTTACTGCCGTCGACACCAACGGTGCTGGGGATATGTTTGCAGGGGCTTTTCTCTACGGCATTACCAACGGCATGGACTATCGACAAGCGGGTGAATTAGCCAGTGTCGCCTCAGCTGCGGTAGTCACTCAATTCGGCCCACGCCTTGCGGTAGAACAGCACCGCAGCCTGTTACAAAAAAGTTAGGCTCTGTAAATAAAAACGGCGCCTTATCCGATTAAAGAAGGCGCCGTATTAACTCTTTAACAGGGTCGCTTAACGCGTACCGTGTACGACCATCGTTTTACCTTTGACCCACACCAAATCCTGCTGCTCGAGTACTTTTAGCACTCGACCCACCATCTCTCGTGAGCAGCCCACAATACGGCCGATCTCCTGGCGAGTAATCTTTATTTGCATGCCATCGGGGTGAGTCATGGCATCGGGTTCTTTACTCAAATCAAGCAGTGTACGCGCCACACGACCTGTTACATCGAGGAAAGCCAAGTCACCCACTTTACGCGTGGTGTCTCTCAGGCGCTGCGCCATTTGCATGGACACGGCATAGAGAAAATCGGGATGGGTCTTGGTCAGTGCGTGGAAATTATCGTAGCTAATTTCTGCCACATCGCATTCGTTTTTAGCACGGATCCAGGCACTACGATCTTCCTGCCCAAACAAACCCATTTCACCGAAGAAATCACCGGGATTCAAATACGCAACAATCATCTCGCGACCGTCATCATCTTCAATCAGCACGGTTACCGAACCACTAATAATGTAGTAAAGCGTATCGCTGCTATCACCAGCATAAATCAAGGTGCTCTTTGCGGGATAACGTCGGCGATGGCAATGGCCGAGAAATTGTTCAAGATTATCGATATGCGGGGTAATGGGTTTTAGACTCACGATTTGGGCTCCATGTATTTTCGTATACTTATATAGCATCATCGCACTATAAGATTATTAATGTAACCCTTTGATCCAGTAGGCATCTATAATGCCAGCCTTGCCACAGAAAGTTTAATTCCTGCGTGATATGTAGCGCTCCACACTCAAATCAATGACGACAAACCTGGCATCGCCCAACTTGTCACATAGAAAGGAAGTAAATCATGAAAGCCAAAGTTAAGTGGGTCGATAACGCTATGTTTCTCGGGGAGTCAGGTAGTGGCCACTCCGTCGTCATGGATGGCCCCGAAGACCTGGGCGGTCGCAATATGGGCATTCGCCCAATGGAAATGCTACTTATCGGCATGGGGGGTTGTGCCAGCTACGACGTGATGAGTATTTTGAAGAAAAGCCGCCAGAAAGTGACGGCCTGCCATGCCGAACTCGAGGCTGAACGCGCCGATGCCGTGCCAGCGGTATTTACCGCGATCAATATTCACTTTGTTGTCAAAGGGCAGGATTTGAAAGAAAAACAGGTTAAGCGCGCCGTTGAGCTATCTGCGGAGAAATACTGCTCTGCGTCAATTATGCTCGGCAAGGGTGGCGTAGAGATTAGCCACAGCTATGAAATCCTCACGGACAGCAGCGACGAAAACTAGCATTTGCTTTATTTTAGGCAAAAAAAAGCGGGGAGCTTGCGCTCCCCGAAAAAGTATAATACAGGGGGTTAGGAGGTTGATCCGCTAGCAAAGGATCCTAGGTCCCGTTGCTTGCTAACGATGGGTGAACTATAGATATCCTTGCGATATAAATGAAATGTATTGTTTTTATAAATACCATAACATTCGATTATCTTTAGATTTCCACAAACACCCCACCAACCACACCCGCTGAAAGCCTACGAGCACTTAATGTGACACTCTTCTCAGTAATCCGCATTTCTTCAAGTATGATCTTGAGCTATAATAAAAGACAACACCAATAACTAGAACTTATGCCATGCCTGTAGACTCCCTCTCACGTGTTGATCTGAACCTCTTAGTCGCCATGCAAGTTTTACTTGAAGAGCGCAATGTCACCCGTGCCGCTGAGCGAATGTTCGTCACCCAACCCGCAATGAGCAAGACCCTGCTCCGCCTACGCAACGCCTTCGATGACCCTCTATTTACCCGTAGTGGTCGCGGCCTGGTGGCCACGCCTCGCGCACTTGAAATACAACGCCAATTACCTGAAATACTGAATAGCGTCTCAACAGTTCTGGAAAAACAGGAGTTTGACCCAGCAACGCACAGTACTTCGATGCATATTGTCGCCCCCGAATTTATGGCGGTACAAACAGTCCCCGAGCTCACCAAAGTGCTACAGGCAAAATCCCCCGGCATTTCCCTTGCGCTGTCAAATATTGACGACAACTACGAACAGTTGCTGGAATCCGGCGAAATCGATTTCGCCATGGAAGTTAGGAAGCCACTGCCCAAGGACTTTGTTGTAACACCTCTTGGCAATTTCCGCCCCGCCGTGTGGATGCGCAAGGGCCACCCGCTCTCTAACTGCAATCCAACACTGGACGAAATGCTGGAGTACCCTTTTATCCAGTATTTCTTGCTGATAGCCGATAAAGTTTCACCTAATACTGAAAGCCGCTTCGATCGCATGCTCCATGAACTAGGCCGCAAGCGGCGAAAAGCGTTAACTACCGACCAGTTAATGACCGCTCTAGACACCCTCAACACATCAGACTGCCTGATGATGGCGACCATGGATGACTTGAAGCAAGAGGGCGAATACTACGAAATTGTCCGCAAGCCCTACCCCAAAGAAATCGAGCACTACCCAGAAATACCTGCCGTGCTGGTACAGCATCGCCGCACACTGAACTCACCCACTCACACCTGGATTAAAGAAAAGATTCTCGACATTGTCCAAGGCCTGCGCCACGAACGCGGCATCGACGAATTTGGTAACGAAGTCCCGTAAATAACGGGCAAGCCCCTTAAAAGCGGCTGCTGCTTTCTGTCATGGCCTTCGCCACCAAACCCATTGCCGCTTTGAGCGGCGAGGGGAAAGGCAAACCGCCATTGCGCAAGGCGCTGACAGCATGAGCTTCTTCATCCTCAACCATCTGCTCAACAATGGCGCGGCTTTTATTATCATCTTCTGGCAATTCACTTAAATGCCCCTTTAAATGCTTGCACACCTGCTCTTCGGTAGCGGCAACGAAGCCAAGACTAAGGCGATCACTAATTGCCCCCGCGCCCGCACCGATACCAAAGGAAAGGCCGTACCACAGCGGATTGAGTACACTTGTATAACTATCAAGCTCCTTAATTCGCTGCTCACACCACGCCAGATGGTCGATTTCTTCGCTAGCGGCAGCCTCCATATCAGCTTGCATACTGGCCTTTTTTGCTGTTAAAGCTTGGCCTTGATACAAGGCCTGGGCACAAACCTCACCACTGTGATTAACGCGCATCAACGATGCCGCGAGTCGCTTTTCTTCCACACTCAACGTGGCTTCACTTTCCGGTGCCGCCGGAGAAACCCGCTGAGGGCGGGGACTGCTGCCCAACGTACGCAGCGCAACATCTGCTTGCATCAATAATCGGTCCAGCCCAGAAAAGTGGCGTACAGTCATCATTTTCACCAATGGATTTACCTAACACAGCGTAATTGTAGCAAAATCTCGCTCGCAAACAGCCATAGGCCCACAACTAGCGGCCTGATTGAAGGAGATTAAGATGCAAGACGCCCACGACCTGAACCTGGTTATCGAAGCCGGTATTCCACTGGTGGCACTAGAAACCTGGGACGAAAGACGGGCTATCGATCTTTTACTCCGCCTTGCCCGCAAACGGAATAGCAGCCTTTTTCAATGGTCCATCACCGACGGACTCAAGCGTGGAGGTTTTGGCCTACAAGTAGAGCAATCCGCTAAACACACCGAACCTGAAGCCATTCTCGACTACCTTAAACATCGAGCCGAGCCTGGCATCTATGCCCTGTGCGACTTCCACCCCTGGTTTGGCGATGAACACCCCAAGCACACGCGGCAACTCAAAGACATCGCCCTGCGCCACAATGGCGGCTCACTGACTATTGTACTGATTAGTCATCGCTTGAAATTACCCCCGGAACTCAGCCGACTAAGTGCCCGATTTGAAATATCGCCACCTAACCGCGAGCAAATTTTGACCATCGTTCGCGACGAGGCAAAAAAATGGGCCCGTAGCAAAGACGGTCGCAAAGTACGTGCCGACAACGCCACCCTGCAACAACTGGTCTCCAGCTTGCAGGGCCTGACCCATGCCGAAGTAAGACGACTCGCGCGCAGTGCAATTGTCGACGACGGCGCTATTACCGACTCCGATTTACCCGCACTCAACAAAGCCAAATTTGATTTGATGGGCATGGATGGCGTGCTCAGTTATGAATATCAAACTGAGGCGCTGGCCAAAATCGGCGGCATGAACAATCTTAAGCAATGGCTAAGTAAGCGCCACGATGTTTTCAGAGGCGACGTAGAGGGCATGGACACGCCAAAAGGTATTTTACTGCTTGGTGTACAGGGCGGGGGCAAAAGCCTCGCCGCCCGTGCCGTTGCTGGTACCTGGCAAGTGCCGCTGCTGAAACTCGACATGGGGGCGCTGTACAACAAGTTTCACGGTGAAACCGAACGCAATCTACGCGAGTCGCTACAGCTCGCAGAAAGCATGTCGCCCTGCGTCTTATGGCTGGATGAAATTGAAAAGGGCATTAGTAGCGATAGTAATGACGGCGGCGTTTCAGGGCGTGTACTCGCCACGCTGTTAACCTGGATGGCTGAACACAAAGGTCGTGTTTTTCTAGTCGCCACTTCGAATGACATTACCCAATTACCGCCGGAGCTGGTGCGTAAAGGACGCTTTGATGAATTGTTTTTTGTCGACCTGCCCGAAGCACAAGCCCGAAAAATGATCTTCACCATTCACCTGCAAAATAGAGAACTCAAGCCCGAGGAATTTGCCCTGGAAGAGCTGGTTGCCGCTTCGGAACAGTTTTCAGGCGCAGAGATTGAGCAGGCCGTTGTCGCCGCCCTTTACAGCGCTCTGGCTCAGGATACGGAAGTCACAACAGACTTGTTACTGGATGAAATCCATAAGACCAGCCCGCTAGCGATTGTTATGGCCGAGAAACTTGCAGCGCTGAGACATTGGGCTAAAGAGCGGAAAGTGGTTCCTGCCTAGAAATATTTTTGGCGGTGAAAACTATGCCCCCGAACATCACAAACCCTGTAATACTTGCTGGATAAAGGGCCATTTCTTTTCAGAATATACTTCGCGATCATCTTTGTGGGCAACCGCCAATCTTCGCTTTAAGATTACATATTGTCTTGCAAGTCTTTTATTGGAACGAAGCAACTCAAAAAATTTAATCCTTTCTTCCCAGAGAGGGCTTTCAAAGGGTATCAGATGAAGGTGGCGGGTTCAGAAGGCATCTGAAGGCTTGCAGAACCAGTGCATTACCTCTGCCTTGTAAGACCAATACTTGTAACCGCTCTCTACAAGTGCATTTATTGCTGGCTTCGACTCTTCAAGAGATTTAACGCCGAACATTATATCAATAACAGGCTTGGCAACCACTCCGGGAACGGCTGTGCTACCGACATGCTCAATACTACCGTGAGACCAGGCTCCGGCAATATTGATTAAATGACTTTTTTCCTTTTCAAACACCAAAGGCCAAGAGCTATCATAGTCTGCCAATATTACCGGTGCTCCTGCCATCTTCTAAATATTTCCCGTGGTGTCAACAACCCGCCAAAAACTTGCCCTTAACCCTGCTCCCTAGCAATAGCTCGCCAGCCAATATCCTTGCGGTAGAAGCTATCTTTCCAGCTGATTTTTTGCGTCGCCTGATAGGCGCGCTGCTGAGCCTCACCAATACTATCGCCCAATGCGGTGACACAAAGTACACGGCCGCCATTGCTCAAAATATCACCATTATCACTCTGCTGCGTACCGGCATGGAACACTTTCAAGTCCGACTCTTCCGCCATCAGGCCGCTAATCACTGCGCCTTTTTCATAGCTGGCGGGGTAGCCACCTGCCGCGATAACAATACCGACCGCCTTGCGCTCATCCCACTCTGCAGTGGTGGTGGCGAGTTTTTTGTCGATGGCTGCAAGGCAGAGATCCACCAGATCGGAGCGCAGACGCAACATAATGGGCTGGGTTTCAGGGTCGCCAAAGCGGCAGTTGTATTCAATAACTTTCGGAGTGCCCTCGGCGTCAATCATTAAACCGGCATAAAGGAAGCCGGTGTATTCATTAC
>Ga0209826_1001522_pt1 | contig 16067 bp, 15 predicted proteins | sample GOMGulsemesocosm_5_FD_184637 | JGI IMG/M metagenome (GOLD analysis project Ga0209826, IMG submission 184637) | Methane-oxidizing microbial communities from mesocosms in the Gulf of Mexico - GOM15C Gulf of Mexico (SPAdes) (version 2) | ecosystem: Environmental > Aquatic > Marine > Cold seeps... | reverse complement strand
GCCTTTGCTAATACTTTATATGAAATAGAAAGCATTGAGTTTGCCGATGGGTCATCAATGACCACAGCAGAAATTAAGGCGGGATCACAAGATGAACATAGTGAAGATTTTCTAGGAATTTCTCTACAGCAGCTAGTTCAAAGTTATGCCAGCTTTGGTGAGGGTAATGATGAAGGTTCACTGAATGAACTAAGTAACTCTGCTACATATCTTGATGTTGTCGAAATTAACTATATTTAGATCGATATTCGATTAAATTAAATGTCATATATATCTATTTATGGGCATTTTTGTTCTTGATAATCAGTTTTAATATTTGAAACCAAAATACATTCATGGTTAGTTAAATGGCTATGAATGTATTTTTCGCAAAAAAAATATAACTTGCTTACATCGATTTATCAATGAGTTAATTGTTTTAGTGAAAACTCCCGTCGAATCAGGGCGGTCCAGTAAGTCTAGATGTGAATACAGCATAAACTGAAATCATCGTGGTTACAGGCATACTGTAGGATTAATTAATTTTCTACTTCGTTAGCTTTCCAAATTGGCTCTTCATCTTCCCACCATACAATAGTGATGTAATCTCCGTTATGGTAATGAAAAGCATGTTCATGAACGTTACTTTAACTACTCAAATAAATATGAGCCGTTTAAAAACAAAATTCGTCAGTTAATAGTGAATGTTAAAGTAGAAGGTGTTGAACCATTTCTTGATTATTTATCCTTAGCTGATTACTCAGAAGTCATCTCAAAATTTGATTTGTTATTTCTTGAGTATCCTCAAAAGCAGCATTGGTTACTTAAAAATATTCATAGTCATAACCTGTTTATTGATAGCCAGATGTCTGAGCTTCAAGATGCTAAAAATTTGCTGACTACATTTATTGAAGAATTAAATTCTGATCTAAATCAAACCACTATTTCTAATATCCAAGAATTAAAATTGGAAATCAGGCTAGAGCCGCTATTTGAAGAACTGCTTGATATCATGTCAAATTTTGATAAGTCAGATGATCAGGCTTTGTTGCCGGAAACTTTCTATTTGAAAATATCGACATTTGCGCGAAAGTTTTTTAACAAAAAGCAACGTACTATCAAGTTAGAATCGATTATTTCAACGGTAAATTATTGTTATAAACTCCAAGGAGAGAAAGATTTTGAAACTAAAGGACAATCAGGTGGAACTACTAGTGCGATTACCGTGCTATTGCTTTCAACGCTTTTAAAGCGCATTAGTCCTTCATATGCAGAAGTTACCATTCCAATTGTAGTTGACGAAATTGGTACACTCGATATGCATAATATTGATGCAACAATTAAGCAAATTTCTTCAAAAGGCTTTACTGTGTTTTGTGCAACACCACACTTTTCACCACCAGTAATTAAAGGTTGCGGTAATTACATCACTATGGATCAATTCACTATTGAAAAGCCAGTAGTTAAGGGATGTCATTTGCTTGTATTACCAGAATATATAGAACGATTGAAGGCTAATTAATGAAAATACAAAAAGCCTCATTGCTAATAAAAATTCTTGAATATAAAGATGTTTTTTTTACACTGCTTGATTATGTCAATGACAACGATAATTCGAATGATGTTCCAGAGATAATTTATCTTCAATTATATAATAAGTATATTGCTAAAAATGATGATGCAGAAGCCTCTCAATGGCTAACACTTGAAAGTTTAACTGAAAATGACATCTTTGTTCATAATGATAAAAATGATAAAAATGCAGGAACAATTACGTTACAGGCGTTTCTAATTGAAACACTTCGGTTTATTGATATTGAAAGAGCCAACGAGTTATCCAGTACTGATTTTGAAAAAATTAGAGAGCAATTTCAGAGTGTTTGGGAAAGTATTAATAGTTGCAGTGGTATCGATTCAGATCTTTATCATGACCTGATGGCTAATTTTAATGAACTCTTAACTACAACGCTTTCAAAAGTTAAACGGAATGTAGAAGTACTGACGGTTCAAGCTGATGATATCGCATCTAAATTTGATTTAAGGCACGATCATAGTAGTTCATATAATGCTAATGATTTGTACCAAAAACTATCTTCATTGTTTGAAAAGTATGTTTACCCATCGCTTGAGTTTACTAATCCTAAAATGGAGATGTCAGGCTATGGCAAGCTAACATTTGTGCAAGTAATCGATGAGTTCATCCAATATCATGCAATAAGTCCCAAAATAGCATCACAAATAGGCTACAAAAAAACGGCAGTAACTTCTTTTTATAAAGATATAAAAAGAGTACTAGAGAAGCTAGAGCGCTATTATCGGTTTGTTGAAATTGATAGGGCTAACTACTTATCTATTGAAAAAGCGTTTAACCATTTAGGGCAAGAGGTTGAACGATTACGTCATGGTAAATCAAAAAACAAATACCTCACAAATGATCTAGAAGTATTGAATCAATATCATACGTTTAAAAACCTAGCTTTTCATAAGGCCAAGTTTACAAAGAAACTTGCTTGGAAAGCACCATTATCAACGATACATTTTAAGCAGTGGTTTGAAGATTTAAAAGATACTGAAATAGTTGAAGAAGTTGAACATGATTCGGTATTCAACGTACCTTGTATTTCACTGCAAAGAGAAAAAGAAATTATAGAGTGGTGTATGGCCCATGATTGGGATCGTAATGTAGATGATATCCACCAATACATACAAACTGAATTGAAAAAGGCTTTTTCTAACCAATACATACTTACTGACTTATTAGCTGGTTTAGAGTCATTTTTTGTCATTGTTGATAGCAAGTTTTATATACGAAGCCCTAAAAAGATAAAATCACCGAAGGAAAATATTATATGGATTACTTGATGATTTCATTAACTGTTCAGGAGCCATCACATGTTTGATAAACGTAAAAGTACTGAAATTTATCATCAGCTAATGAATGGAAAAGTGATCAATAAACATAAAATAGTTAATGATAGTACTAGGGCTGAAAATGGTCTCTATAATGAAATAATCGAAAATTTAGATGATTATTCTAAACAAAATATTATGGCGGGTTATGAATTTGTTGGCTCAGAAGGACTTCCATATTTCTATATTAGAGAAACAGGAAGTGAATATATAAGCGATCTTGATAAAAAGGTTTATATTTTACTTCTTATAATTTTTAGGTATGTAAGCCAAAGATATAGTATGGATAAACTCACTCATGAGGCGGGTGGGCTATCGGCTTTTGATTTGGAAGAAATTGATAATGATGAATCATTTAAAGAGCTAGCTCACAAAGCTCAAATTGGTACTGCAAGTATTTCTAAGGGAATTGAAACTAATTTAGTTAACAAGAACTTCATGCTTGCTAAACCAACAGGCGAGTTACTTTTAAGTGATGCTGGAGAAGCATTTGTGGATGAAGTTAAAAGTATATATTCTAGCATTGACTTGTAGTTTATATAGCTTAGTTATTTAAGTAAGTTGTTATAAGAATATAATAATTTGTGGAATTATTTTAATTGTTGAGGTAAATCCCTATGGGAAGAGTTAAGCATATGATCGATCAAGGGTATTGTTCAGATCTAGATGAAAATATTTGCTCTTCTTGCATAAGAGAATATGGTATTTCTACATTTATAATTAAACATGCAGACCTGAAGATTGTCTCGTGTTCCTATTGTCATAATACTCAAGGAACTAAGGGGTTTAAAGCATGCAACTTGAGCTTAGTTGTTGAATATGTCTGCAATAGTATTTCAAATGAGTGGTGTGATCCTGCTAATGTTCTACCTTATCAATCATCTGAAGGAGGCTATCAAGGAGAAGTTCTGAATACTCAGGAATTATTTTGGCATCTTGGACTTGATGTTGATGATGAGCAAATAATTACAGATATTACTGATGCGATTGAAAATGAATATTGGTGTAAACGAGATTATTTTTCATTGAGTCCAGATGAAACATTGATTTATGGTTGGGAGGCTTTCTGCAAGTTTGTAATAAATAATTCTCGATATTTTTTTCTACAGGCCAATAATGAAGATTATAATGCCGATCAACATGATGAAATGAACCCTGTCGATATTCTAACGTCTGTAGCCTCTATCATATCAAATTTAGGGATGTTTAAAGAAATTCAAATTAGTCAAGTAATTAAAAGAGTTAGGATTGTTGATGAATACAATGAAGCTACAACGGCTAAAGAGTTAGGTTCGCCTCCTTTAGAGTATTGTAATATGGCCAATAGAATGAGTCCTGCTGGCATATCAATGTTTTACGGTGCTTTTGAATTAGAAACTGCGATAAAAGAAACTTATGATCCTGAGCCAAAATTAACTAAAAAGGCAGTAGTTGGTAATTTTTTCCCATGTAGACCGTTAAAGCTAATTGATTTATCGATGCGATTTAGGGTTCCTGGTATTTTTGATGATGACAAGTCTCACAGGTTTGAAAAAAGTTTTCTTTTTGACTTTATTAAAGATTTCACAAAACCTATTGAAAGAGCTGATAGAGCGCATATTGATTACGTTCCAACTCAAATAGTTACCGAGTATTTAAAAATTATTTTGTCTAACCAATCTAATTCAACTATTGATGGAATTATCTATCCTAGCTCGAAGAACCCTAATCATAAAGCAGTAGTTATTTTTGCAGGAAATGATCAAAGTATTGATAAAGAATCAACAGTTAATGACAATTCAATGTTAATTCTGGACAACTATGAATCGGTCGATTTAAAGCCATATAATTAGATAGCCTTATTTTCTCTAGTATTATTGGCAGAGTGAGATAATCGTTGCTTATTATTTGTACATGTTGGAGTATGTAATTAACAAAAAAATACATGGACGTGACTGGTTATGTTTAAATCTAAAATACTATTGTTCAATTTTGCAATCATAGTATCTATTTCTGCTTTTGCTAATATTTCAATAACTCCCGTTCATTCCATTAATGAAATCCCTCAAACAGCACCATTAAAAGGTAAGTACCGCTTACATTTACTCGATGTCGGTACTGGCCTATCTATCCTTATTCAAGGACATGATTGGAATTTATTATACGATGCGGGATCTGCTGATGATAAATCAGGTAATCAACTAAAAGGAAATTCAAATAGCAGAGTAGTATCTTATCTATACAAAGCGATTGGGAAATCTGGTGTGAAAAGCTGCCAACCAGCGGAAGATGGGTGGAGTGGGCATACAGGCTCAACTCAAAAGATAATTGATTACGTATTTTTATCACATCCCCATGAAGATCATGGCGTAATGTTAGATGATGTACTTGAGTGCTATAAAGCAAGCAATATTTATGATTCTGGCCGTATCAATGATACCGTTTTCTATAGACGTTTTATTGAGAGGGTATCTGAAGAAATCGGTGTGAAATATAAAACAGCAAAAGCACCAACGGCTAATAAAAAAGTAAAAATTAAAGGAAAAGAAATAGATCTAGGTAATGCTAATTGGGAACAATTTAAAGTGATGGATATTGTCCATCTAGATGATTCTGCATCTTTTACTATTTTACACGCGAACGGAACATCTCATGAGAGTGATCCAAACAGCAATTCAATTGTGATTAGATTAGATCTAGCTGATGTTTCAGTTCTTTTGGTTGGTGATGCTGAATCAGGCCCAAGAAAAGTGCCTTCAGCAGATCTCGATGGTCTTGAAAAAGAGCTTTTTGATAACTTTAAGGACTTAATTGATACCGACATATTACAAGTTGGACATCATGGCAGTTTAACATCCTCAAGAACGAAGTTTATAAAAGCAGTCTCTCCTAAAGTTGCATTAATTTCAGCAGGTCCTAAAAAATACGGTTCAGTCATATTACCTGATGAAGCCATAGTAGAATCCCTTGAGTTTCAAGGGATTCATATATTGCGAACAGATGCATATGATGGTGAAACTTGCCCTGTAGATACTAAACAACCACCCTCTGAAGAAGGTGGGTTCAGAGATGAGGACTAAAGTCCTCTTAAGTTCAAAAAACTAAGATCAGATCAAGACATAGCCGTCTGAAAGACGGGGGTTTTTACCCAACTGCCCTGAGAATAAAATTGGTAGAAACGATGACCGCTCTGGTGGTTGCGCTAATTTTATACTGGAATGGTAAAAAAATCGTTTTAAACTTCTAAAATATAGAGTTTAAATTTAATGAAAAGGATATCAGTTTATGACTACTAAACTTATAAAGTTCGAATTCAAATCAAGTGATATTGACCAGTTCAGTCTCATTATTCAAAAATCTAACGATGATGATTTTCATGAGGAAATGGTATCGAATCCACAGAATTTTTCTTTAGAATCTAATGTTGAATATGTATATATGCTTAGAGTAAAAGGCAACTCTAGTAATAAGTGTGAATTAGTTATCAGTGGTGCTAGCAAGGCTAGAACACCTGTAAAAAGAAAGATAAATGCTGGGCAAAATAGCGATACATATTTAGATCTGTTAATTGCATAAGGAGGATTAATAATGAAACATAGAATATCAATAATTTTTATCATTTCTTTAATATCATTTCCAAATTATGCAGCAGATAGTGATGCTGTATCTTTAGGCAATGCGCTAAATTCGGTTGGACAAGCTAAAGTTGATAATATTACCTCTGGAGGTGGTAGTTCATTCGAATTAACTGCGGGAGAAAAAGATAAACGGGTAAGCCTTAAATGGGGAGTAAGCTCTCCACAATCTGTATTTACTGCGGTATTTTCTGTTCCAGCAGATTCAGATGGAAATACAGATTTAGCTAACTTAGATGGGTTAGCTAAATATAATAAGGTGACATTGAATTATAAGAGAACATTGTTTGCAAAGCCAACTGTTCCTTTAATGGATTTAATGAAATCTTGTCAAAATATTCAAAAGAAATTAAATCTAAAAACTGATGAAGGCTGTGCATTAAATGATTTGATAGCAAAATATGATGATAATCCAGAAGTATTAGAGCAGTTATTGGAACTAAACTCAAAAGCTTGGGGCAATAAACCCACCATTTTCTGGGGAGGAACAGCTACCTATGGTAGTAAGAAAATGAATTTTTTAGATGAGAATACATTTGAAAAAAATGACGAAACCAAATATGGCTGGTCAATCAGTGGTTATATCGGATTATTTAAGACTCTTGATTCTGCCTGGGCATTAGAATTAAAGCGAGAAGAATCGTATAAAAATGCAGATAGTGAAATCAAATGTCCTCCAAACTCAACAAGTGATTATGTTTCTTGCTTATCCGGAGCTATTGGTACTCCGATGAAGGAAAATAAAAATATTATTTCACTTCATTATAGAAAGTCATTTGAATCATTTTCTATTAGCCCAAGTATTAATTTTGATAATAAGTCCAATGAATTTGGGGTAGATATACCTGTATTTCTATTTTCTAGCTCAGATAAACAATTTGTTGGAGGGGTTAATTTAGGATGGACTAGCTTAGATGATGATCTTACTTTTGGAGTATTTGTTGGAAAAGCATTCTCATTTTTTTAAAAAGATAGCTGATGCTAATAGTGATTTGAAAGTATCTAATTCAAAAGCTAAGGATTATCTGGAAAACATATTAAAACTATTTCGGATATTAAAGCGGTCACAGGCCATGACTTTATAAATGGTAAACAAGTAGTTGAAAGAAGTAGTTTGTGGACGTTCGTAGGTAGTATGCCATTCTCTTTGGCAGGAAGGTGAAAACTGATTATTAAGAGTATTAATAATTAATTTATATTGTCATTTCATTTAAAATTTTTGGAGAAATTTCATATGTCTAAAACTAGGGAGTTTTTAACCATAGGTGTATCCTCTTTAATCATTGCTTTGGTACTTTCAACTTTAAATTATTATTTAACGTTTAAACCTGAGTTAGAGTCCGCTCGTAACAGTGATAAATTAATTAAACTTACTGTCTCTGACGAAAGTAAAACATATCAAAATCAAATTTCCGATATTCTCAGTCAGAATCGGGATCTTCATACGTCACTAAAAGAAATGGAGAGTGAATTAGAATCCACTCGTATGCAAAGTTCAGAGATACTTTATGGTATTGAAAATAAGATTGATGAGGCTACAGCTAAAGGGTATTACCTTTCATTGTTAGATGAAAATTCAGATATGTCCAAATCCGTAAGAATGGTTGACTATTTTGATGATATCAAAGGGTGGAGAGAACATATTGTTGATGGTAAAAAACGTTATACTTTAATTGATGTTTATTATGCGACTGACCGGAAAGCTGACAAACCTTCAATTATGAAAGATAGATTTATAGGGAAAAGAGATAAAGCTAAGTTAACACAATACGGTATCACTCAAGTTAGCATACCAGACGTACATGAAATAGGTAATATTGAGACCCGTAAATTGTGGAAATTTGAATTTAGTGAAGACCCCGAAAAGCACATCACCATAGCTGACATACAAGAGCTAAATAGCACCGATTATTTTCAGAAAATTAAAAATAGCATCAAGGACTCTGAAGGAAAGAATGCTTTTATATTTATACATGGTTTTAATGTTTCTTTTGAAGATGCAGCCAAAAGAACAGGTCAAATTGCATATGATCTTGAGTTTAAAGGTGTTCCTGTTTTTTACAGTTGGCCATCACAGGGTAAATTTTCTAGATACACTGAAGATGAAGCTAATATCAAGTGGTCACAACCACATATTGAATCTTTTATAGAGGATTTCGCATTGAATTCAGGGGTAGATAATATCTATCTACTTGCACATAGTATGGGTAGTAGGGGGTTAACACGTGCATATGTAAACCTTCTGAAAAAGAATCCTGCATTGAAGTCTAAATTTAAAGAAATCATATTAGATGCTCCAGATATTGATGCTGATGTTTTTAAAGATCAAATAGCTCCGAAGATGGCTGACATTGGCACTCCTGTAACTTTATATTCATCTTCTGAGGATATAGCTTTAAAAGCATCACATGCAATTCATGGTCACACTAGAGCTGGTGATTCGGGTGAAGGGCAATTAATACTTACAGGTTTTGAAAGTATTGATTCAACCAATGTTAAATCAGATTTTATCGGTCATTCGTCTTATGCAGATAATATCGCGATCCTTTCAGATATGTATTACCTAATCAATCGAGGATTGCGGGCTGTTGAGCGAAGAGGCTTGAATAAACACCAAAAACCAGCAGGCGTTTATTGGAAGTTCAAAAGACTTCCTGATTAATGTGTTTTAAGTAATGAGTCATTTTCTGCTAGTTATCAAAGTATGGTAACTGACAGGTTTATTCATGAACAGAAGAAATTGTTCATATAAAGTTATCTATATTCAGCAACACCACAGCTTTGCTATGAAACTTCCATTTTCTCTTTTTGAGTTAAGTTGATCTTTTAATTATACATTTCTAGTAATCTTCATACTTTTAAAAACACTCCCACCAAACTATACTGTTTATTTGTACAGTATTATTTGGAGGTAATGTTCTAATGAAATTTGTCCCTATCCTTATAGAAGCAGGAATATCTGGTTTTGAATCACCAGCCGCAGAGTATAAAGAACTTGGTTTATCGTTAGATCAGCTTTTGATTTCAAACCCTGATGCAACGTTCTTTGGTTTAGCACAAGGAGAATCTATGATCGAAGCAGGGATTTTCGATGGTGATTTATTATTAGTTGATAGGTCTGAAGATGCGAAAGATGGTGATGTTATTGTCGCTAATTACAACGGCTGCTTTACCTGCAAATACATAGATAAAAAATATGCTAGATTGCTATCAGCTTCTCCAAAATATCAGCCTGTGAAGATCTCACCTGAAGATGAGTTTCAGCTAGAAGGTGTTGTCACTTGCTCATTTAGGCTTCATCGAAAATTGAAAGAGCTACTAGCATGTATGCACTAGTTGATGCTGTTAGTTATTACGCTAGTGCTGAAAAGGTATTTGATCCAAGCATCAGGAACAAGCCAGTTGTTGTTCTAACAAATAACGATGGCTGTATCTGTGCAGTAGATCCTATTGCTAGAAAGTTGGGTATCCCGAAGTTCATCCCTTATTTTCAAATTAAGGACTTTTTAGCAAAACATAACGTAGTTGTTCGCTCCTCAAACTATGAACTATATGCCGACTTAAGTGAAAGAATGATGAATGTGATCGGTCGATTTTGTGATAATCAATATGTTTATTCTATAGATGAATCATTTCTTCATTTTAAAAACTTTAATTCATTAATTAAAGATTGGCATCAATACGGTCATTTAATCCGAAAGGCTGTTTGGCGAGAAACACGATTACCCGTTGGCGTAGGCTTCGGTGCAACCTTAACATTAGCCAAAGCTGCAAATCATGCGGCTAAAAAGTTAGCTGGGTATAATGGTGTCGCTGTTATTAATGATGATCGTTCTCGAAAAGAAATTTTAGAAAAAATGTCATTAACAGATGTTTGGGGAATAGGCTCAAAACTTGGTAAACGTCTAAATATCTTAGGGATAAAAACAGCTTGGGAACTAGCTAATCAATCCCCCAAAGCTATTCGAAGCCAGTTTTCGGTAGTTGTTGAGCGGACGGTGAATGAATTAAACGGTATTGCATGCTTAAATTGGGATGAAGTAAGACAAGATAAAAAAGAGATCTTTTCTACGCGGAGTTTTGGTCAACGTGTTGTTGATTATAATGCTTTAAAAGCGGCTATCACAAGCCATGGTTGTATTGTTGCTCGCAAAGTAAGAAAGCAGCGTTCTCTAATAAAGCGGTTGCTAGTGTTTGCTTCAAGCTCGCCGCATGATGATAATTATTATAAAAAGTCGTTCATTTATGAATTCCCTGTTGCGACAGATAACACACTTAAAATTGCTGCGGGGATTTCATTTGTTTTTGATGAAATTTTTTTAAATGGAGTCAACTTTTATCGCTGTGGAGTGGGGGCGATTGAGCTAGAAAATTGCCAATTTCAGCAACAAGATATGTTTAATAATAGTGTGAATAATCCAGAGCTAATGCAGTGTTATGATCATATAAATAAGCGGTATGGTAATGGAGTAATAGAAGTTACAGCGGCTGGCCAAAGAGAAAAATGGGAAATGAGGCGAAACTTCCTTTCGCCTGGATATACAAGTCGATGGAGAGATATTCCCAAAATCACTTGTTAATAATAAAGTTATTTAATTGTCTTAAATGTCAGCATCTAAGATGCTTCTTTATAACAGTGCTGATGTTGATCAACATACATATCTGCAAATTCAATTGAGCCGAAATAGTAGATTAATATTTGGGTTCTTTTCTGTTTTATAGATGGAGGTATTTCTTCTTGCTGAATAATATCTAGCCAAGTTTTTACTAATGCCCATGGGGGAAGTTGCTTGTTCATATAATCATCCTTGAATTTAATTTATTGAGTAACAGCATAAGATTAGGTGATGATTGTAAAACAAGCCAGTAAGAATTGTACTTTTTAATAAAATTAGATTGGCCGACTACACTTGGGTCAGCTATGAATGGAATTATGTATAAAAGTAATCAATAAAAGGTTAGGTAGTTTATGTGTGGAAGAATGATTATAGATACCAAATTAGGCTCTGTAGTTAGTGAGTTTTTTGGTTTCAATTTTACAGCACTGACAAACGATAACTTATCCCCTGGACAAGTGGTTTCAACCGTCATAAAGAATGAAGGAGGTTTTCAGCAGCTTAATGCTGACTGGGGAATAAAACGTAGTTGGTCAAAACGATTATTAATTAATGCTCAAAGTGAAACTGTTACCCAAAAGCCAACGTTTAGTAATGCTATTAAAGCTAACCGCTGTTTAATCCCATGCTCAGGATGGTACGAATGGCGTACTGAAAACGGAAAAAAGCAGAAATATTTGTTTTCAAATTCAAATGATGAACCATTTTTGATGGCTGCGGTTTGGTATCAAACTCCAACACCTCAATTAGTTACTTTGACAACGGCACCAAATGAAAAATGTGCTCAGTATCATAAACGGATGCCAGTTCTCGTTTTGCCTCAAAATAGTGAATTTTGGTTTCAATCGCGAGCTGAACAATTGTTTCCGTTATTTGAAGCAATTGATGAAAGTAACATCAGTATTAATGCTGCTTAGCTCTATTATGACTTAGTAGCATTGGTCTTTAATACTTTTAACTACAAAGCCAATGTTAGACATTATGCAGCTTTTCTAATTACGAAAGCCATCTTCTAGTCCCATTGATTTCGCTTTTTCATATGCTTCATCAGGCTGAGGACCATAAGCATCTTCACGCCACAGGTCAACCATACTTGGTATAGCTAAGCGATCTTTTAGCTCATCAAATCCGCTGGAGTAAATTATTTTTTCGTCTTCAAGAGTATTCAACTGTTCGAATAAATCGTGATCTAGATGAACTTCTTCAATAATGTCATATATCTGCTCACCATAGGTGCAAATGAATGTTTCACAAGAGAGTGCTTCTATAACTAGTACGTGCCAAGGGTCTATCAAAAGTTCTTTTAAGCCTTCGAAGTTGAGCTTTCTCGGTGGTTTAACCTCTTCAGGTTCATGTATAATACAGTTATAGCCTCCAAATAGATTATCTGTAACCCCATCGATAAGTGAATCACAAATACCTTCTATATACACATTCTCATCTGAATCACGCAAGTCATGCTCACAGAAGTAGCCAAAAAGCACAATCAATTCATTTTGTTCATTATGCGCGTTAAGTTTAGAAATATGAGCTACGTTAAAGGGGCTTATGCCAATCTGATCATTGTTAGTGATTACACTAATTTCTTTTTCTAACCATTGGTTATAACAAGTTATTTTTATTTTTACTCGTCCGTCATCGCAAGTACCGACATATTCATGTTTAAACTTTCTAGATGAAATTTGTTTATTAAAAGACTCTAATGTTTGTTCAGGTTGCTCATAAACTATTTTAAGAAAATCTTCTTGGGTTATATCATTCATAATACATTTCCTTAATTAATGTTTTGTAGTATCAGATAGTTGTTTTTTTAAATCTGTAATTCGTTCGTTTTTTTCTTTTAACACATCTTTTTGAGCTGAGAATTGGGTCGTAATTGTTATCAATTTCTCTCTATTAGCATGTTGTTCTATTCTTACTTCTTCAAGATCAGATAATAACTTTGAGTTTGATGATTTTAGCTCTGAAGTTGATTGATCTTTTTCAGTTCTAAGTACACCTATGTCTGACTTTAGTTGATCAGTCATTGCATCAGAAGATTTTAGTTTTGAGTCAACTTCAGTTAATTTAGTTCTAAATTTAATAGACTCTTTAGCTGCAATATCTTTATCTTTAATTGAAACTTCTAATTGTGTTTCAATTTTTGTAATCAATTTTTCAAAAGATTTATTTTTAATTTCTGAAGTAGCTAAACTAGCTTTTGTCTCTGATACCTGTAGGTTTAAGCGAGCTGATTCGTCATTTGCTTTACTTAAATTTGCATCTAAAGCTGATGATTTAACTTGTTCATTTTCAAATAATGTTCGAATTTCTGTAATTTGCTCATTCAATTGATCATTTTTGACTTCAACTTCATCAAACATGTTGATGGTTTGAGTTAGCTCATCAGTTATTTTTTGATTGTGTTGAATTATATTTTCATAAGCAGATCTTGCCTTCTTCTCAGCAAGATTATTTGCTAATAAATCACTTTCAAGGACGAAGTTGCTAACTTGCAGAGTAAGATCAGTTAGTAGCATATTCCGTTTATCTTCAAGGTCCGGAGGTAATATGTGAGTTTCCTTTGGCTCACTTTTAGATAGAGATATTCCAGTTTGATTTTGTAGGAAAGTCTCCATCACTTTAGTAATATTGCCTAGGCCACCAAAGCCGATTCGTTTCCTTATTATGCAAGGTGTAACATCACGGTTATCATTTTGAAGATCTTTTATAGTCTCAATAATTTCATCTGGAGACAAACTAGGTTTTCTACCCATTTTTTTGTTTTCTTTTACAATATTGTTCATAAGTTCTGCCTCTAGTAACTAAGTAACTAAGTAACTAAGTAACTAAGTAAGTAAGTAAGTAAGTAAGTAAGTAATCAGGATCATAATCTCTTTTTTTATGGTTTGCAATATAATTACTTGTATATCAAGGTGTTACAGGTACACAGAGCGTACTTGGAATTCATGTTAATCCTTTGTAATGCTTAGGTTCTGATTTTTATATAGTGATAAAAAATATTTTTTAATACGATTAACGTATCAATAAAATGATTGGTAATTGGATTTATAGAATGGTTTTTGAACTAAAGTTGCGTTATTGTTTCGCACATGTACTTATTGCTGCTTGTTGACTTTCGTACAGGGATTTTGTAAAGTGTACGAAAGTTATAGGTTTCGTACTATCAGACGTCAACTACTTTGGCCGGTTGGCGTCAATTAACTTGGCCGCTTTTTTGGTTTGATTTTAAAGCTTGTTTTTTTCTATAACTATCTCCCTCTATTTTATAAATATCTGCATGATGAACCAGCCTATCGATTGCGGCTACTGTCATCATGTTGTCGCCAAATATGCTATCCCACTCACTAAATGCCTGATTAGTTGTGATCAGTAAGCTATTTCTCTCATATCGATGTGCTATTAATTCAAACAGCACTTGGCTTTCACTATCACTTTTTTTTACATAACCAATATCATCTAAAATAAGTAATTCATATTTATCGAGTTTCTTTAATGCATCCTCTAAACCCAGTGCTTCTCGGGCTTTTTGAAGTTGCTGTACTAACGCGGTACTACTGGTAAATTTAACCCGTTTTGATTGCGCAATCAGCCCATGACCTATTGCCGCTGCAAGATGCGTTTTACCTAAGCCACTGGCACCAAACAGTATGATGTTATGACCTTGTCTTAACCAATCAAGCTTAGTGATTTTTTGCTCCAATTGTTGTGCTGTTACGCCTTTAATTTCGTTAAAGTCATATTGGCTAAGCTGCTTACCTGTAGGCAGTTGGCTCTCTTTTAACAACCGCTTAAGCCTATTTTCATAGCGGTGGTTGTTTTCCAACTCGCACAGCTCAGCTAAAAATTGTGCTGGCTCCCATGCTTCTTTTATCGACTTTTCAGCTAATTCAGGCCAGTCTTTAGCAATAGCTGTTAAACGTAACTCTTTGAGTAATAGTGGTAAACTTTGTATGTTAGCCATGTAACCCGCCTATTAAACAATCATAGCTTGTTAGGCTGTGTTGTTGGCTAACCAAACACGGCACTTCAATCTGCTCTGAGGCAAATAATTCACGACATTGCTTTATGGATACGTTATCGCCTTGTTCAAGCGCACTGAGTACATAACGGCCTAAGGCTTGTTCGCAATCGTAATTGTCGGCAAGTATCAATAAGTCGAGCATATATTTGCAATTGCTATCACTTAGCGTGTTTTGTGTGAATTGCTGCCATATCAAAGTGAAATCACCTGCGGGGATCAAGTCATCACGCAGCAGTGAATTTCTAAAGGCATTAGGCTTTTTCGCGAGTGAGTGGATCACATGTTTATAGTCAATACACCGTGCTCTATCTGAGCCTTGAGCATAACGTCGAGGTAAGGTGAGTGTTACTTCATGGCCGTAAAATAACGCTAACCGATCATCATAAATATGAACCAGTAAAGCGCTACCAATAAGTCGAGATGGCACGGTGTAAAGCACGCGTTTAACGGTAATGGTACTACTTGACGTGACTTTAACGTGGAGTTCACTAAAGTCATTGGTGCGTCTGCTTGGTAAGGCCTGTAAATGCTTCTTTTCTTCTTCAAAGCGAGTTTTACATCCTCGATTGATTTTGGCGACAATTAGATTGATGAATGTTTCATAATCAGCCAAATTATTGAAATCACGGCTGCCGCTAAGTAGTAATTGTTGGTCTAGTTTTCGTTTTAAGTGCCCATGTGCTGACTCTATCGCGCCATTTTCATGAGCAATACCTTTATTGTTGTGTGTTGCATTAACACCATAATATTTACAAAGCTTGTCATAACGCTCTGTTAGCAAGGTTTGTTCACTGTGATTTTTAAAGGCAGCACTTAAACTGTCAGTGCGGTGGCTAGTCGGCACGCCACCACTGCGCCAAAAGGCATTTTGCAAGCCTGATGATAATGATTCAAAGCTTTCACCACCAAGGGTTACCTGCACGT
>Ga0209826_1001519_pt1 | contig 16121 bp, 12 predicted proteins | sample GOMGulsemesocosm_5_FD_184637 | JGI IMG/M metagenome (GOLD analysis project Ga0209826, IMG submission 184637) | Methane-oxidizing microbial communities from mesocosms in the Gulf of Mexico - GOM15C Gulf of Mexico (SPAdes) (version 2) | ecosystem: Environmental > Aquatic > Marine > Cold seeps... | reverse complement strand
AAAATCTTCAATACTAGGATAGCTCTCAGCTTCAATATTGATAGTAGGGTTGCTCCAATTCGCTGAGGCAATGGAATGGTCAAAACCCCATTCATCGTCATGGCTGAGTTCGTAGGCTGCACCGGCATCTTCTGGGGCCTCGGCGGGAATAAGCTTCAACTGCGACCATGTTTCAAGATCAAACTCGCTGACCTCGCCGTCTATATATTGAATTTCTACGGTGCCGTATTGCTCGTCAACGGCAACTACCTCAAATACTTGATCTTCAGCGGTATCTAGATACCAGGCACTAATAACTGGAAAGAGTGAAGCCATAACATCAATTCCTTTTTACTGTCTTTGTTATACGTTGTGCGTCGCGTAAGCTCGTCGGAAAACGCTAGCAAAGAAATTAACACGAGACCGAAGTCATGACACTAGGCCTGTTGGGCGTGTTCAAATTGTGGATTTGGGTCATCTTAAGGAATTGCTTGTTGTAGATAACGTAAGGTGTTCTTTTTATACAGGGTTTATAGCTGGGGCGGTTTTTTTCATTGTTGGCTCTGGTTCTATTGAGCAGGCTCTACAGAAATAAATTGTCTAAAAAATATAGGTCTAATTCAGCTTGCATTGAACTTGACAAGGCTGAATGCTAAACGTATGTTCCAAACCGATGTTGTAAACTGGCGTTTCAATTCTTGCCTTTAGGTTTATTCCAGCGAGCGAAGTTAATTCGTGTGTGTTCAAAATAGATAAAAAGAATGGTTTCTATGGCTCAGTCAGATACGGTTGAACGCATACTTGACGCCGCTGAGGCGCTGTTTGCTGAGAGGGGCTTTGCGGAAACTTCGCTGCGTACAATTACCAGCACAGCGGGGGTGAATTTGGCCGCTGTAAATTATCATTTCGGCTCGAAAAAAGAGCTTATACAGGCTGTGTTTGCGCGATTTTTGACCCCTTTGTGCCGGGAACTAGATGATACTCTGAATGAATTGATGGCAGCCAGCGACAGGCCTAAAACCGGCTTGTTGTTAAAAGCCTTATTTGATACGGCAACTCTGCAAGGGCGCGATTCTGTGGATGGCGAAAGGGTGCAGCGATTTATGCGCTTGCTTGGTTTGGCTTACACGCAATCTCAGGGGCACTTACGACGCTATATAGTGGCTAATTATGGTGATCACTATCAGCGTTTCACTCGGCTGCTACAGCTGTCAGCTCCAGCTCTCGACCCTCTATCTTTTTATTGGCGACTCTACTTTATGTTGGGCGCTACCGTCTTCACGCTGTCCAGCTTTGACTCGATTGCCGCCATCCTGAAAGAAGATTTTAACGAGGAAACGTCTATAAACACCGCGGCCAATTTACTGGTGCCAGCGCTTACTGGGATGTTTGAAAACGCCAGCAATTCCTTGGATCCATAAGTTGGCACAATAACTCGCTGAATTTATCTATTTGACCCAATTCCTTAGGAAAACCGCAATGAAGCCAGGCCCCTTAATGTTAGATTTAGTTGGTACAACTTTGATGCCAGATGAGCGCAAGTTGATCCAGCACCCAGGTGTGGGGGGCTTGATATTTTTTTCGCGCAATTTTGAGTCAAAGCCCCAGTTGCTAGAATTGGTGGCTGAAATTAAAGCCTTGCGTCCCAGTCTATTGTTAGCGGTTGATCAAGAGGGCGGCCGAGTGCAAAGGCTTCAAGACGGCTTTACTCGAATTCCACCCATGCAGGCTTTTGGTCGATTTTACGAAGAGCGGCCTAGTGAAGCCGTCGAACTCGCCAAAGAGTGCGCTTGGTTGATGGCGGCCGAGGTGTTGGCCTGCGGTATCGATTTTAGTTTTGCGCCAGTGCTAGATGTAGATGACAGGCATTGTAAGGTAATCGCCAATCGCGCATTTTCGCCTAAACCTGCAAGTGTTGCGGCATTAGGCAAGGCCTTTATCGAGGGGATGCGTGAAGCGGGCATGGCGAGCACGGGCAAGCATTTCCCAGGTCACGGCGCTGTTAAGGGCGACAGCCATTTGGAACTTCCCGTTGATCAGCGTGAATTTGTTGAAGTCATGGCTCACGACGGTGCTTCCTTTCAGGCTCTGATGCCTAATGGTATGGACGCCGTAATGCCGGCACACATATTGTTCCCAAAAGTAGACTCCCAGCCCGTGGGTTTTTCCCAGCACTGGTTGCAAAAAGTGTTGCGTACGCAACTAGGGTTTCAAGGGGTGATATTCAGTGACGATCTCAGTATGGCTGGAGCCGTTGGCGCCGGCACCTACGGTCAACGCGCTGCGTTGGCTCTTCAAGCGGGTTGCGACATGGTCCTTGCATGCAATAACCGAGACGGCGCTTTGGAGGTGCTGGCTTGGCTCGAGGAAAATGAACCAGAACCTTCTGACAAACTAAGCAGTATGTTGGCGAGTAAGACGCAGAGTTGGTCTGAATTGAAGAACAGTAAGAGATGGCTGGCAATAGTGCCCAAGCTTAAAGCATTGGGCGATCAATATCTGGCCAGCACTATCAACGACAAGAAAAAGGAAAGCTCGTGAATATGAAAGAATTAATCTTGGAAATTGACCAAATTCTGGGCGATGACAAGGTATGGATCGTCCAGGTTTTTATTACTGTATTTGCGACATTAATATTGGCTTTAGTGCTGCGTAAGCTGTTAATGAAGCTGGTAGTTCGGGCAGAGAAGACGGTAAATTTGTGGGACGATGCTCTATTAGAGGCCGCCATTCGACCAGTAAACTGGTTGATTTGGTTGATTGGTTTGAGTTGGGCCGCCAAAGTCGCCGGCAGTGTTTCCGGTGCGCTGATGTTTGAAGCGGTTGAGCCCATACGTTATGTGGGTGTGATTGCTCTGCTGTCTTGGTTTTTAGTGAGTTTTATCCGCCAAGCCGAAAAAAATCTAGTGAACCCCAAATATTCTTCCAAGCCAGTGGATGCAACCACTGTTAGAGCGATTGGTAAGCTCTTGCGTATTTCGGTAATCATCACCGCTGCTTTAGTGGGATTGCAAACCCTGGGGTATAGCGTTTCAGGTGTGCTGGCATTTGGTGGGATTGGTGGTTTAGCAGTAGGTTTTGCCGCCAAGGATTTATTGGCCAATTTTTTCGGTGGTTTGATGATTTACCTCGACAGGCCCTTTGCCGTCGGTGACTGGATCCGTTCGCCCGATCAGGAAATTGAAGGCACTGTAGAGGATATCGGCTGGCGTTTAACTCGCATACGCACTTTTACTAAGAGGCCCTTGTACATTCCTAATGCCACTTTCGCGCAAATTTCCGTTGAAAACCCCTCTCGCATGCTCAATCGACGAATTTACGAAACTGTGGGCATCCGCTACGACGACGCACACAAAATGAAAGCAATTGTTGAGGGCGTAAAAGCAATGTTGCTTGAGCATCCAGAAATTGATACGACGCAGACATTAATTGTCAACTTCAATGGCTACGCGCCATCGTCTTTAGATTTCTTTGTCTATACATTTACCAAAACGACAAATTGGGTGCGTTATCACGAAATTAAACAGGACGTTTTACTGAAAATACTAGCGATAGTTGATGAGCATGGAGCGGAGTGTGCGTTCCCAACATCTACGGTTCATATTCCTCAGGCATTAGCGATTGAATCATGCCCAGAATAGGTATTATTGGAGGTTCAGGACTGCAAACCCTGAGTGGTATGAGCCAGTTAAAGCTCATCGACTGTGAAACGCGCTATGGGTCTGCGAGCATAAGCATTGGCGAGCTCGGGGGGCAAGAAGTTGCTTTTCTGACTCGTCACGGAGCAGGGCATAGTATTGCGCCGCACGCTATTAATTACCGCGCTAACATCCGTGCTTTGGCAGACCTAGGGGTTGAGTGTGTCATTGCGGTAAACGCGGTGGGTGGTATTCGAACAGATTTTTTACCCGGGCACTTAGTGGTGCCTGATCAAATAATCGATTACAGCTGGGGTCGAGAAAGCACCTTTTATGATGGAAAGCCGTCGGACAATCAAGCGGCCGAGGAAATTTCGGTTCAGCATATCGATTTTTCCGAGCCATACGATGAACGCTTGCGCAGCATACTGCTAGACGTTTTACGCTTACTCCACATGCCTCATGGGCGAGATGGCGTGTACGCCTGCACCCAAGGCCCCAGATTTGAAACGGCGGCTGAGATTCGTCGCCTGCAGAGAGACGGGTGTGATTTAGTGGGTATGACTGGAATGCCTGAAGCGGCCCTCGCTCGAGAACTTAATATTGCTTATGCCTCGCTGTGTTTGGTGGTTAATCCTGCGCCCGGGTTACAGGCAGAAGCCATCACACTCGATGCTATAATGGCCGTGCTAGAAGAGGGGATGAGCCAGGTAAATACCGTGTTGAGCGCCAGCGTAAAAACATTGTTTAAGAGTGGGGATGGGGCCTAATTTTTTTACAAGTTGATTAAAATTCGTATCTTTTGTCTTTTTACTGGACAGCCGGTTTTATTTCTTTTAATTTATTTCTGCTTAAATGTGTTAGCAGTCCATAAATAACAATAATGAGGTAATTCACAATGGCTGATCGTGAAATTGGCACGGTTAAATGGTTTAACAACGCTCGGGGGTACGGCTTTATTACCCGCGGTGAAGACGGCGATGATATTTTTGTTCATTACCGCAATATTCGGGGCGAAGGTTACCGCTCATTGAGTGAAGGCCAAAACGTAGAGTTTGAATTGCTTAAGGGTGATAAAGGCTTACAGGCTGAAGACGTGATTGCCGCCGAGTAATCACTTAAGCCAGGCGGAGTGTTTCCGTCTGGCTTTGCTCATATTATTCCTCTTCTTCACTGCCTCCATCTTCGAGCAAGTCGCTGGGTCTTTCAAAAGGCGTTAACTTAATAATGATACCCATTCTAGGGTGATCGATGTAATGCACCTCGTTACTGCGCATGCGTCGACTTTGCGTCAGTTTAACAATATTATTTGTGAGGTAGGGTTTGGCGAGAATTGCATTGTACTCATCTCCGCCTGAAAACGTATTTAGGTTTAGCGAGGCCTGCCAGCTTTGATCAAGGGTGCTGAGCACAAAGTTTTCACTGCTGTCATCGATCTTGGGTACCTTAGGTAGTTCGGGCCAAGCATGTTCCGTCAAAGAGTGTTCAGATTGTGCGCTGTCTTGGCCGTAATTTGGTTCGAATTCACTCAGCCATAAATTAGTGTCGAGGTGCAAATAGCGAGCAATGCTTAGTTTGATGCTGCCCTCAAGTTCTGAATGCTCGCCGTATTGGTGGCCTCCACTGATAATAAGTGCAGGGGTTTCACTGAGGGCTTTTGGCGCTTGACGCCAAGTTTGATGAAACAACAAATTGTAGCGTTTATCTTTATCTAAGCTGTCGGCTTGCTCTTGCAAAGTGAACTCAGTCTGTGGAAGGAAAAGATAAGGGCGCAGCTCAATGGTAACAAGTTCCTCGGTGTCCGACTTTTGTTCAAGATCTTGGAGCGGTTCTGAGAAGTCGGGCGTCAAGCCCTCAATGATAGGCGAAGTAGCCTCATTATCATTGCCGATATTTTCTTTGATTGCCGTTTCTTCAGAAGCTGTAATATCCTCATTGGCTGACTCGCGATTTGGCTCATCGCTAAAATCAAAAAACTGATCCATATCTAGGGCTTGCTGACGCTTTTCGGCTAAGCGCTGCAGTTCGGCTTCATACTCCTCGGGGGTTTGTAGCAGCACCCAGTTGTCTGGATAGTCCAGCGATATATTGCTGCGCCATTGCTCAGTGGCGGGCTTATTGCTGGTGTCGCGACGGGAAAACACCAGAAGTTCTACTTGATACCAGCGCTCTTCCGCCTTGTTCTCATCAGGCAGCTGGGCCTGGCTGAGTGCTGGAAAACAACAGGGCAGGGTGAGCGCGAGTAAAGTTTGGGTGCGGCGCATAATGCGGTTCAAGCGGACTTCTCCTTGGGTGTAATCAATTCAAGTAACCGGTCCACCGTACTTAAACGATCGTCGGCAAGTTCCAAATCTAACTTGAATTTTAGTTTGTTGGCGCCTTCCAAACGGAAAATATGAGGTTGGGTTTGCACCAGCTTAACGATGGACAGTGGGTCTACCTGCGTATCGGCGGAAAACTCGATTCGGCCGCCAGACGCCGAGGCTTCCAATTTTTCGACGCCGAGTGTTGTCGCTTGTAATTTCAGTTGTGTTACCCGCACTAAATTTTTCGTTTGTTCAGGCAGTAGGCCAAAACGGTCAATCATTTCCACTTGCAGTTCGCGCAATTCTTCTTCGTCTTTAGCTCCGGCAAGGCGTTTGTACATAATTAAACGCGTATGAACATCGGGCAAATAATCGTCGGGTATCAAGGCCGGAATACGTAAGTTAACTTCTATTTGTCCGCCCAGTGGCTGGTCTAGGTTGGGTTCTTTGCCCGACTGAATGGATTTAACCGCCCGGTCTAGCATGTCCATATAGAGAGAAAAGCCAATGGACTGAATCTGGCCTGACTGTCCGTCACCAAGTAGCTCACCTGCGCCGCGAATCTCCATGTCATGAGTTGCCAGCGTGAAGCCTGCGCCAAGGTCATCGGCTTTGCTAATTGCTTCAAGACGCTTTACTGCATCGCCTGTCATTGAACGCTGTTCCGGTGTCAGTAAGTAGGCGTAGGCTTGGTGATGAGACCGGCCTACGCGGCCCCGCAGTTGATGCAGTTGCGCCAAGCCAAAGCGGTCGGCTCGATCGATAATAATGGTATTGGCTGAAGGCACATCAATGCCGGTTTCAATAATGGTTGTACAAACTAAAACGTTAAAGCGCTTGTGATAAAAGTCAGCCATTACGCCTTCTAATTCGCGTTCACGCATTTGTCCATGGCCAATGGCGACTCGGGCTTCAGGGATCAATGCTTGCAGATCGCGCGCGGTTTTTTCAATGTTCTTAACTTCATTGTGTAGATAATAGACTTGGCCGCCGCGCAGAACTTCCCGTAGAACCGCTTCTTTTATAAGTGCCTCATCACTTTGGCGAACAAAAGTTTTTACCGATAAACGTTTTGCTGGGGGAGTGGCAATGATGGACAGATCGCGTATACCCGCTATCGACAAATTAAGTGTGCGGGGAATAGGCGTAGCCGTTAAAGTGAGAATGTCCACTTCAGAACGAAGTGATTTTAATTGGTCTTTTTGACGGACGCCAAAGCGATGCTCTTCATCAATAATAACTAAGCCAAGTTCTTTATATTTCAACCCGCTTTGTAATAGTTTATGTGTGCCGACGACGATGTCAACTTGGCCGCTGGCCAATTTTTTCAGTACCTCATCGCTTTCTCCGCTGGTACGGAAGCGAGAGAGTAGCTCGACATTAATGGGCCAGTCGGCAAAGCGGTCCATCAAGCTTTCATAATGTTGCTGGGCGAGCAGTGTTGTGGGCACCAAGATGGCTACTTGCTTGCCACTGTGTGCGGCAATAAAAGCCGCTCGCATAGCCACTTCGGTTTTGCCAAAACCTACATCTCCACACACTAGCCTGTCCATGGGTTTGTTTGACAGCATGTCTTTGCGCACAGCTTCAATAGCCGTGGCTTGGTCTTCTGTTTCTTCAAAAGGAAACGCCGCTGAAAAACTGTCGTACGCACTCTTTGGGTCACTAAAAGCGAAACCCACTCGAGCCGCACGCCGGGCATAAATATCGAGTAGCTCGGCGGCAACATCGCGAACCTTTTCGGCGGCTTTTCGCTTGGCTTTTTGCCATTGTTCGCTGCCGAGTTTGTGCATAGGAGCTACATCTTCATCGGCGCCACTGTAGCGGCTAATCAGGTGGAGGCTGTCAACAGGCACATAAAGTTTAGCGTCGTCGGCGTAGTCCAGCATTAGGAATTCACTTTCTTGACCGTCAATATCAATGCGCTGCAAGCCACGGTATCGGCCTACGCCGTGGTCTATGTGAACCACGGGCGCGCCCATGCGCAGCTCCGTTAAGTTCTTAACCACCATCTCCGCACTGCCTTGAGCGGCTTTGCGTCGGCGGCGCTGTTGTACTCGATTGCCAAAGAGTTGAGGTTCGCTGACCAAGGTGATCTCTGGGTCGGCAATTTGTAGGCCTTGTTCCAGTGGCGCTACTGTAATCGCACAAGTACTGTCGCCGGTAAGGAAGTCTTCCCAGCCCTCGTAGATATCAGGCTTTACTTTAATTCGTGCCAGTAGTTCAAGCAGCGTCTCACGACGTCCCGCAGACTCGGCGCAGAATAATACTCGGCCCTTATAGTTCATTAAGAACGTTTCGATGGCGGCCAGTGGATTTTCGGCGTGCGCGTTGATGGGTAGAGCGGGAGGGGTAGCGCTGGCGAAATTTATATGTCCCGCGCTTCCAGTATCGCAAGCTTCTGCCTGAATAATTGCGCGTGGGTATCGTTTAAGTTGTGCAAATAAATCCTGAGTGCTCACAAAGACATCATTAGGTGGCAGGATTGGGCGCTCGGGATCTACGCAGCGGTTGTCGTAGCGCTGACTTAACTCGCGCCAAAAACTGTCAGCGGCGGGTTCAATTTTACCAATGGTGATTACATGGCTGGCTTCTGGTATGTAGTCGAGCAGCAGGCTACAGCCGTCGTACACGCTATTCTCGCCAAAAAAGAGCGGCAGATAATATTCAATGCCGGGTGGAGATATGCCGTCGCTAATGTCGCGAAACACAGAACATTTGCGATGGTCAACGTTAAAGCGCTCGTGCCACTGTTCCTTAAAGTTGGCGATGCCCACTTTATTGAGAGGAAATTCTTTTGCGGGTAAGAGGCCAATGCTGTTTACGCGTTCGATTGTGCGCTGTGTTTCCGGGTCAAATGTTCGCAGAGTTTCAACAACATCATCAAATAAGTCGATGCGATAAGGCAGCTTGCTGCCCATGGGGTAAAGGTCAATGAGTGAGCCACGCACGGCAAACTCGCCATGCTCATAAACCGTATCGACACAGTGATAGCCTGCCTTTTGCAAGCGGGCGCGCATTGCCTCAACATCAAATGCCTCCCCACATTTGAGCACCAGGCTTTGGCCACTCAGGTAGCTTTGCGGCATGATTCGATGCATGAGCGTGGTTATGGGAACCACCAGGATGCCCTGAGTAACCTGCGGCAAGTCATAAAGTGTAGAAAGGCGCTGGGAAATAATATCCTGATGCGGCGAAAAGCTGTCGTAGGGCAGAGTTTCCCAGTCGGGAAAATGCAAAATAGGCAAATTGCTCTCACTGAGGAAAAAGCTCAGTTCGTCGTGCAGTTGCGTTGCCGTTGCGGTGTCGGCCGTCAGCACTAAAGTGAGGCTGTTATGTTCGCTGGCCGCCTGGGCAAGACTCAGCGCTGCGGCGCTACCATAAAGTTGCCCCCAGTGCTGCTTATCACCGGGTTTAACTAATGCTGGGGGAGTAAAGGGGGAGTATTCATTCATGCCGCTATTGTAACTGGGTTTTTTCCCGAAGCGCAGGCCTTAGACGGAAAAGAGTTGAGAATGTTAGCGCTGTCATTGGCTGCATTGAAGAGAAACTGGCCAGTGGCGGTTGATTCGTCTGATATGAAGCCTGATAATGGCGCTCCTTTTTAACGCAGGAGTATTAGCTCCGCATTGAAATTGGACGGGTCATAACAATATTACAAAGGCCAAGCAGCACTTAACACTAGACAACACTTAGCCAACTGAAGGGTACAGACTGTGAACCGACCAAAGCCGGATGATTTCTTTAAAGATTGGAAAGAGCGCGAAGCCTTAGCCGAAGCCATGATTCCTATTATTGGTAAGCTCAATCGCGAGCGCAACGTTGCTGTTTATATTTATGGTCGTACGCTGGCTAATCGCTCAGTGATCGATATCATGAAAGCGCATCGTTTTGTCCGTCAAGTTGAGGAAAATGAATTATCAGAATTTGAAAGCTTCCCAATATTAGAAGCTATCTCGCAAATGAATTTAGGGCCTGCTCATATTGATTTGGGTAAAATTGCTTCCGCCTTTATGGCCGACAATCGTGGTCTTTCGGTTGCCGACTATGTGGCCGAAGAACTGGGCGCTATGGTGGACTCCCATGATAAGCCTTTGGCCGAGCCCCAAGATGTGGTGTTGTATGGCTTTGGTCGCATTGGTCGTTTGCTAGCACGTTTACTGGTAGAGAAGGCGGGCAGTGGTGATGTTCTGCGTTTGCGGGCCGTTGTCGTTCGCAAAGCGAAAGGCGCTAACGATTTAGTCAAGCGCGCCAGTTTACTGCGTCGTGATTCGGTGCACGGTTCATTCAAAGGCACCATTCGAGTAGACGAAGAAAATAGCAGCCTAATTTTGAACGGCAATGAAGTAAAGTTCATTTATGCTAATTCACCGGCTGAAATCAACTACACCGATTACGGAATTCGCAATGCGATTGTCGTGGATAATACGGGTGCATGGCGTGATTCAGAAGGCTTAGGTCAGCATTTGGCCTGTGAAGGCGCCGGTAAAGTAATGTTGACGGCTCCTGGTAAGGGAGACATTAAAAACATTGTTTATGGCATTAACAACGGCGAGATTACTCCGAGCGATACCATCGTTTCGGCGGCCTCTTGTACCACGAATGCCATTGTTCCCGTTCTAAAGGCCGTGATGGACAAGTTTGGTGTGAAGCATGGCCATGTTGAGACAGTTCACTCCTACACTAACGACCAAAATCTGATTGACAACTTTCACAGTGGCGAGCGTCGTGGCCGCAGCGCGGCATTGAACATGGTGCTCACAGAGACGGGTGCGGCTAAGGCTGTTGCTAAAGCTCTGCCGGAATTGGCTGGCAAGTTGACGGGAAATGCCATTCGTGTGCCAACCCCCAATGTGTCTATGGCGATTTTGAACCTGCAGCTTGATAGCGCCACCAATAAGGAAGAGCTCAATGATTACATGCGATCTGTTGCTCTGCATTCTCCCTTACAACAGCAGATAGACTTCACGAATTCGCCCGAGGTGGTTTCCTCTGATTTTGTGGGCTCACGTCACGCCTGCGTATTTGACAGTAAAGCGACCATTGTTGAAGACAAAAGCGCCGTCTTGTACTGCTGGTATGACAATGAATTTGGTTACAGCTGTCAGGTAATGCGATGCCTGGAAGACGTAGCAGGAGTTCAGTACTCAGTTTACCCGGCGGTATAAGCCAATACTGAGTTTAAAAGCCCGCCTTTTGGCGGGTTTTTTTTGCCTGTAGCTCGCTTAGAAATCGCTTGTTTAACCTGTTCTTACTCTAAGAGCTTGAGATTACAGGGTTTTTCCTCTGTAAAAAGACTAAAAAAGACAGGCTTCGGGCTGGTCAGACCTCAGCCAGATCTTTATAATTGCGCCGTTTTGTTGATATGGTCGAATTCGGGCCAATTCTTGGCAAAAACAGGTATTTTTTAAGCACTCGTCTAAACTACAGTGACGATTGTATAAAGCAGATTGACGACGTTATCGATCTGTTGGCGCTTTTGGCGCCTGTAGAGGCTTTTTTTGCTGATTTTAAGGCAACTTTCGCTGGGTGAGTCCTTAGCCCCAGCAAGCCTCTCACGCTTGGCTTTTCTTCTTCCAGGAAGCGAGGCCTCACACTTTATCTAATGATGACTAGGCAGAGACGCATGATAAAGATCCGTCGGGGATTGGATTTACCTATATCCGGTGCACCCGAGCAGGCCATTCACGATGGCCCCAAAGTCCGTTCCGTAGCCATAATTGGCGCTGATTACCCCGGTATGAAGCCAACCATGAAGGTGAAAGCAGGTGACAAGGTAAAGCTCGGTCAAGCACTTTTCGAAGACAAAAAGACTCCAGGCGTGATTTACACAGCGCCTGCTGCAGGTACTGTTGCGGCCATTAACCGCGGTGAGCGGCGAGTGCTGCAGTCCGTGGTGATCGACGTTGAAGGCGACGAGTCTGAAACGTTTGCACAGTACGCCGTTGACAAGCTTGATGGCATCGGCCGTGAAGCCGTAAAAGACAACCTGCTTAAATCTGGTTTGTGGACGGCATTGCGCACGCGCCCCTACAGCAAGGTTCCAGCCCCCGAGAGTAATCCACATTCTCTGTTCGTAACAGCGATAGACACCAACCCTCTGGCCGCTAACCCCGAGTTAGTGATTCGCGAACATCGCGAAGATTTTGCCAATGGTTTGAGTGTGCTGGCACAACTCAGCGACGGTAAGGTCTTTGTGTGTAAAGCGCCGGGCGTTGACGTAATGACGGGCAATAACAGCCGTGTCACTGTTGCCGAGTTTGATGGTATGCACCCTGCAGGCAATGCGGGTACGCATATTCATTACCTTGATCCTGTAGGTGCAGGCAAAACAGTTTGGACGATTGCATACCAAGACGTGATTGCAGTGGGTCGACTTTTTACCACGGGTCAGCTTAACAATCAGCGAGTTGTTTCTCTCGCCGGTCCTCAGGTTGAAAAGCCTCGCTTAGTTCGCACCTGTTTGGGTGCCAACCTAGAAGAGTTAACCGCCGGTGAGCTTAAGTCTGGTGAAAACCGCCTTATTTCAGGTTCGGTCTTTGGCGGCCGCACTGGGCATGGAGCAATTAATTACCTCGGCCGATATCATAGCCAAGTCAGTGTCTTGACTGAAGGCAATGATCGCCCGGTAATGCATTACATGCGAGCGGGCTTCGATATGTTTTCTACCATGGGCATCTATGTTTCCAGCCTGCTTGGTAAGAGAACATTCGACTTCACAACCACAACCAATGGTGGCGAACGTGCCATGGTGCCGGTTGGTAACTATGAGCGTGTGATGCCCTTGGATATATTGGCAACACAATTATTGCGCTCGCTAATTGTCGGCGATACCGAATCGGCCCAGGCCTTGGGCTGTTTAGAATTGGATGAAGAAGATCTGGCACTGTGTACATTTGTCTGTGCAGGCAAATATGAATACGGTCCCATCCTGCGCGATAACCTGACTCGAATAGAAAAGGAGGGGTAAGTAATGAACTTACGCAAATACCTCGATAGTATCGAGCCGAATTTCCACAAAGGTGGTAAGTACGAAAAATGGTACGCGCTTTATGAAGCAGCCGATACTTTCATTTACCGTCCTTCGGATGTAACAAAAACTACGGCTCACGTACGCGACGGCATCGACCTGAAGCGCATGATGATTACTGTGTGGATGTGTACTTTCCCTGCGATGTTTTACGGCATGTACAACCTGGGTTTCCAATCCAACAGTATCATGGCTGAAATGGGCATCGCCGGTCTTGAAGGCTGGCGTGGCGGTTTAATTGAGATGTTCGCGGGCTACGACGCTGGCAGCATTTGGGACAATCTCTGGCACGGCGCGGCTTACTTTCTACCGATCTACATGGTGACGTTTGCTGTTGGTGCTTTTTGGGAAGTGTTGTTTGCCATGAAGCGCGGCCATGAAGTTAACGAAGGTTTCTTTGTTACTTCTGTGTTATTTGCGCTTATCTGTCCGCCCGACGTACCGTTGTGGATGGTGGCTCTGGGCATTACCTTTGGTATTGTGATTGGCAAAGAAGTGTTTGGTGGTACAGGTAAAAACTTCCTGAACCCAGCGCTTACAGGCCGGGCATTTTTATTCTTTGCTTACCCAGCGTCTATGTCAGGCGATGCCGTTTGGACAGCTGTTGACGGATATACCGGTGCAACTGCTTTGTCTATTGCCGCGTCAGACGGCATGGCCGCATTGAACACTCAGCTGAGTTGGTTCGACGCATTCTTTGGTAACATGCAAGGCTCTATTGGTGAAACCTCAACCCTAGCTATATTCCTTGGCGGCGCGGTATTACTGCTAATGAGAATTGCGGCCATCCGCATCGTGGCGGGCGTGATGCTTGGCATGATTGTAACCTCAACACTGTTTAACTGGATTGGTTCTGAGACTAACGCCATGTTTAACATGCCTTGGTATTGGCACATGGTGGTAGGTGGTTTTGCCTTCGGTATGATTTTCATGGCCACCGACCCAGTGTCGGCGGCGATGACAAATGCCGGCAAGCTCTGGTTTGGCGTTTTAATCGGTTTCATGGTGGTTATTATTCGTGTGGTAAACCCAGCCTTCCCAGAAGGCATGATGTTGGCCATTTTGTTTGCAAACTTGTTTGCCCCGCTCATCGATCACAGTGTTGTGAAAGCGAACATTAAGCGGAGGTTGGCACGTGTCTAATAAAGAAAGTGCGAAAAAAACGATAATTGTTTCGCTGCTGTTGTGTGCTGTGTGCTCCATCGTGGTTTCTACGGCGGCGGTACTGTTAAAGCCGGCTCAGCAGGCGAACAAAAGTCTCGACTTTAAACGCAACATCTTGATGGCCGCGGGTCTTCTTGATCCTGAGCTGTCTGTTGAAGCCCAGTTCGAACAGGTAGTGACTAAAATCGTTGATCTCGACAGCGGTAAGTTCACTGATCAATTTGATATTGATAGTTTCGACCAACGTAAATCTTCGGGAGATTCAGCACTGTCTACTTCGCTTAGTGGCGCTGAAGACCTTGCCAAGATTGCCCGCCGTGAAAACTTCGCAAAGGTCTACCTAATTGAAGGCGAGCAGGGTGTAGAAACCGTGATCTTGCCAATAAAAGGTTACGGCCTTTGGTCAACTTTGTACGGTTTCATCGCTTTAGACGCTGACATGAACTCCATTGTAGGTATGGGCTTCTACGAGCACGGAGAAACTCCGGGTCTCGGTGGTGAAGTTGACAATCCCAACTGGAAAGCACAGTGGGTTGGCAAAAAGGTGTATACGGATACGGGTGCCATTGCGGTAGAAGTTGTTAAAGGCAAAGTGAACCCTCAGGCGAGTTCAGCTCAACACCAAATCGACGGTCTTTCGGGTGCTACGCTCACCAGTCGTGGTGTTAGCAATTTGATGCGCTTTTGGTTAGGGGAGGGTGGCTACGCCAGCTTCCTACAAAATTTAAAAAACGGGGAGGCGTAGTCAGTGAACATTAAAGAGCTACTGTTTAAGCCAATTTTCGAGAACAACCCAATTGCCTTGCAAATTCTAGGTATTTGTTCAGCGCTGGCGGTTACGAGCAGCCTGAACGTAACCTTAGTTATGTGTATTGCGCTTACCAGCGTAACGGCTTGTTCAAACTTCTGCGTATCTTTGGTTCGCAATCACATTCCAAGCAGCATTCGAATCATTGCGCAGATGGTTATCATTGCGTCTCTGGTAATTTTGGTGGATCAAGTATTAAAAGCGGTCGCCTACGAAATTAGTAAGCAGCTGTCGGTGTTTGTGGGTTTGATCATTACCAACTGTATTGTTATGGGACGGGCGGAAGCCTTTGCTATGAAAAATGCACCTCTGCCTAGTTTTTTAGACGGCATTGGTAATGGCTTAGGTTACAGCGCCATCTTGATTGTTATCGCCTTCATTCGTGAATTACTGGGTTCCGGCACGTTGTTTGGCATCGAGATCTTGAAGCTGTCAACCGAAGGCGGTTGGTATGTTTCGAACGGTATGTTGTTGTTGCCACCAAGTTCATTCTTCATTATTGGCCTGCTCATTTGGGCACTGCGTTCAGTGAAGAAAGGTCAGGAAGAGCCCGCCGATTTCAAAATGACGGCTAACACTAAAGCCCGGGAGGCCTGATTGTGGAACATTATTTAAGTTTGTTTGTGCGGTCGATATTTATCGACAATATGGCACTGAGCTTTTTCCTGGGCATGTGTACGCTGCTTGCCATTTCGAAGAAAATTGACGCGGCCATTGGACTCGGTGTTGCGGTTGTAGTGGTGCAAACTATTACTGTTCCCCTGAACAACTTGCTATATACCTTCCTGCTCGCCGATGGTGCACTGGCGTGGGCCGGTTACCCAGACGTTGATTTAAGTTTCTTGGGTTTAATTTGTTACATCGGGGTTATTGCCGCCGCTGTACAAATCCTAGAAATGTTTTTAGATAAATTTGTACCATCGCTTTACAACACATTGGGTGTTTTCCTGCCGCTGATCACCGTTAACTGCGCCATCATGGGTGGTTCATTGTTCATGGTTGAACGCGGTTATACATTTGGAGAATCTGTGACCTTCGGTGTGGGTTCGGGCATTGGCTGGGCTTTGGCGATTGCCTTGCTCGCTGGCATCCGCGATAAACTGAAGTACAGTGATGTACCTAAAGGCCTGGAAGGATTGGGCATCACCTTTATCACTGTTGGTTTGATGTCGTTAGGCTTTATGTCTTTCGGCGGC
>Ga0209826_1001518_pt1 | contig 16133 bp, 13 predicted proteins | sample GOMGulsemesocosm_5_FD_184637 | JGI IMG/M metagenome (GOLD analysis project Ga0209826, IMG submission 184637) | Methane-oxidizing microbial communities from mesocosms in the Gulf of Mexico - GOM15C Gulf of Mexico (SPAdes) (version 2) | ecosystem: Environmental > Aquatic > Marine > Cold seeps... | reverse complement strand
CTAACCCTAAACACGCCAGCGACTCGCCGTATTGGCAGTGCGGGTAAAGCCGTGGGCTTTCAGGAAGTAAAACTCATGGACGCCTCAGGCAATGAGGTTCCCCATGGCGAGGAAGGTGAAATTTGGGTACGCGGTGCTCAGGTAATGATGGGCTACTGGGGTCGCCCCGAAGCCACAGATGAAGCGATTGACAGTGAAGGCTTTTTTAAAACCGGTGATGTTGCCGTCAAACTCGATGACGGTTTCTACAAAATCGTTGATCGAATCAAAGACATGATTCTGGTATCCGGTTTTAACGTATATCCCAATGAAATCGAGAACGTGATTACCAGCCATCCGGGGGTGATTGAATGCGCGGTTGTAGGCGTTAAGGATGAACGCTCAGGTGAAGCGGTAAAAGCCTTTGTGGTTCGTAAAAATACCGATGTAACAGCAGATGAACTTGAATCATTTTGCCGAAAGGATCTCACTGCATATAAGGCACCGAAGTTTATTGAATTCCGCGATGAGCTGCCTAAATCGAATGTCGGAAAAATTTTACGACGTGAGTTACGATAACCCAATAATAAATACCAAGAAGACGAAATGCATAAAGCACCTATAAATAAAAAGTGTAACCGCAATAACGTTATCAATCGTCGTTTCGCAGGGGCGTTTGGTCTTATCTCGCTGGCATTGGTCGCCTGCTCCCCCACACCTACGCCACCAAAAACCGCCTTCGACGACCAGCCAGCACGCATGGTAAGTGCCTTCTTTGGTCTGGATAATGGTATTCAGGCTTTCAGGTATAAAGGCGCCGACGGAATGCCGGTAACCTTTTCCAAGCGCGTTGCAGATCTCGACGCCCTTAAGCCTGAGGCATTCACCGTTATCACTCGCTCAGGCGCGCGAGTCCATCCCGTACAGGCCACTACCCGCCCGGCCAACGAAGCCACAAAACGACACAGCGTTTTACTGCTTGGCGAGTTTGGCAATGCACCTGATGACCCGCCGGTAAAAGTAGAGGTAACTGGCCACTTGATTCTGGCCGGAGGCGAAGATGCTCAGGGTCTATCAGTGGAGGTGACGCCATTGGAACACGGCCCTTCACTGGTGTTGGCCTATGCCGTTGGCCCTGAAGACCTGCCGGGCGATGCCCCCCCGGAGACCAAACAGATTATTGTTGCCGTATGGAACGGTGGAGTGGAACCGCTGGAGGGTGTTAGCGACGACATGCATCGTCTCGGCTATTCTCTTGAATTGAGTGACGGCAATAGTGTCCAGCCCATTAGCGTTGGCGATATCGGCGGTGACAACTACGAATACCTCTACCTGGACACTGACACTACGGTGTTACACCTAAATATGAAAAGCGGACTGCTGATGGATCCTCGTTCCGATGCGAACCCGGCTACGAGCATTGAGGTAGCAGGGTCAGGAACAGACAGTAAACATTAATAACTGGCTCATTTGAGCCAGTCAAAAGCTCCCAGCATCAGGGTTTCATTGACCCCGTCCTCAATCATCGAGGCCCGTGCGTCACGGAACATTTTCTCGACCGGGTATTCCCGGGTCAGGCCGTTGCCGCCATGGATCTGGATCGCCTCGCTGGCTACCTGAAACGCGGTTTCCGTAGAGAGGCACTTACAGGCAACCGCATGGGCACCTGAGGGCATGGGGTTACCAAAATTAAACAGCGTCATCCTGCGAGCAGCCGCGCGCGCTGCTTCTACCTGATTGAACATCCTGAATAATTTGAGTTTGATATTTTGGTGTTCGTTGATAGGTACGCCGCCCTGAATGCGCTCTGAGGCATAGGTGAATGCCTCGTCGTAGGCAGCCTTGGCCAGGCCGGCAAACACCAGCGCCATAGAACCATTCACCTGAGAGAGTTTTGCTTCACGCCCCCCTTCGATGATGCCCATATCAGGGGTAAACACCATGTACTCTTTGGGAATTCTGGCATCTTCAAAAAAGATCTCCCCCTGGTTCAGTGGCCGTTGCCCAATTTTATCCAGCGGCTTACCGCGAGATATTCCTGGCAGATCCAGAGGAATAATTGCCAGGCCCTGCCCCTTCATACCCTTGGTAGGGTCCAGTCCAACATGAAGTACCGCGTGGGTGGCAATGGTGCCATTACTGACCCAGGCCGCCTTTTGGCCGTTAATTATGTACTCATCGCCTTCCAGCACACCTTTAACCTGAGGGCTGATGGCCGGATCGGCAACATCCCCCATATAATCCGAACCATGGTCCGGCTCAGAAATAGCCCAGCAACCTATCAGCTCTCCTTTGGTGTCCTCGGCATAGGCACGCGCCAGTTCCTGGAACTTGGGCGTGGGAAACATCGCCGCCATGGAAAACGGCAAGCTGGCCACGCCCATACTAATGGCTAAGCCCCCATCGGCATAACCCATTTCCTCTTCCAGAATTATCTTCGACATGGCATCCATGTCTTCCATCGTCCCGCCCACAGAGCGCGGCAACTCGGTCAAATGAAGACCCAGTTCGCGAGATTGACGAATAACGTCCCACAATACAGAATCCTTGGCGATGGTATCTTCCGGGTCTGCCATCTTGTCCAATTTAAGTCCTGCCGGGCGTACAACTTCCGCCCCGAATTTTCTAACGGTATCCCTTAAAAAACTTTGCTCTTCTGTCAGGTTTATATCGATATCACGCATTTATCTATCCTCTCTATTCGATGTCCTGGGTAAGTCTTAACTTCAGGTAATGGCTTATGCCTTACCTTTACCCCACTCCCAACGCAAAAATGCGTAGGGCGCAAATTCGATAGGATCGACCTCTGCCAATACCTTGCCGTCATTTAACATGCTGTTATCACCGACGGAGTAGAAACCGCCCAACATCCGCTCGACCGGTACTTCATGCCAAGGATCAAACTCAGAAGGGCTCAGCTCAATTTCCACTTCGGCAAACATAAATGTTTTGGGTTTGAAAACCGTTTCGCCCTGAACCAAACGAGGCGGATAGTCAAAGGGTTCACCAGCCACCGGCGAGGGAGAGAATTTAAAATTAAATGCAACATCGGAGTACTCGCCTTGCGGATTAACACCCAAGCTAAGCAGTTCATCCATCGCCGAGTTGTCGTTGATCTTGCCCGTCAGGTTTGCCTTGACCTTCATAAATTGAATACCATGGCGCTCTGTTGAACCTTCTATGGTGTCACCATCGCGTTGCAGAGTAATATTTGCCAGCTTTTTAGGGTAACCCCAAATTTCTCGCCCTCCGGCCATGGCCATATCATTGGTGACTGGCATGGCCAAACAGTAAAAACCTTCCTGTCCGTCAAAACTCGCCCTGACAAACAGCGCCGACTCTTTATACGGAAGACTAAAATTGGTCGACGGATAATCCGCAACAAAGGCAAGAACCAAAGGCTTCTCTGCCGGTTTCAGTGGCGCCGGCAGGAGTTTTTCGATAACTTCAGGTTTGGTTTCCCATACCAGCGTTAACATCTCGGCATCGAAAAAATCCCCGCTTTCGGCGGAGTTATTCAAAATTTCTTCGTAGGTTTTAACGAAACTCATCATCACTTCCTTTTCAAGACTTTATGGCAGCACATTTACATTGCTATTGAATTCGATTGTAGAGCTATCCATAATCCAGGCAGGATCATATTCGGCCACTGCATTACTAACGGCGATAAGATTGACTTAGATCAAATACGCTGAACAGATGTGAATAGCTCAGTAGATGAGGTATAGAAACTTCGATAGATGAAGAGACGAGGTTACGGATGAATCCCCGCGCAGATGTAAACCCTGCCGCGATGATTAATTAAGGTTGCGAACTCAGGGACGAATACGTTGAATTAACTTTATTCTCAACGTTGATGGCGGCAGAGAAATGATCTGTCATTGCGTTCACAATGGGTGACACCAGCGCTGTAGGAATATTATGTGCCATACCCGCATAAACTATATAAGCAGATCCCGTGATTAGCTCGTGGGTGTGCAAGCCATGAACGGGATCAAATAAGGTGTCGTCCTCTCCATGTAGCACCAAGGTTGGTACGCTAATGGTACGTACCTGCTCAGAGCGGTCCCCGGCGGCAATAACCGCCGTCATCTGTCGCGGTACGGCTTTACGATAAATACCTGCAGCATGCAGCTGCTCAAGACTCCAGTCGTCCCGTCGCACTTGTCTTTTCGGGCGAGGCAAATGCGGTGCACCGGTACTGGACATGATTGACACCAAAGACGTTGCTCGATGAGGATATTCTGCAGCAATAATCTGCGCAATCATGCCGCCCATGGATGCCCCGACAATATGGGCTTTTTCGATGCCTAAACGATCAAGCACGGCAATACCGTCGGCTGCCATATCATTCAGGCTGTAAGGTGCATTTACTTTAAGACCAATGGCACTTTTAAATATCTGCCACCACAAGGTAGGTTCACCCAATGCATCAAGACGCGAGGACTCACCCGTATCCCGATTATCAAATAAAATAACGCGATAACCTGCAGCAACCAAACCATGAATAGAATCCTCAGGCCACTTACGGTGCGATGCGGTAAGCCCCATAATCAACAGTACCGGCGGCGAACTAACATCACCAACGCTGGTATAGGCAATATCAATACCGTTTAATGGCGCAACGGTCATGGCTTGATCATGGCTATATTCTGCAGATGCTATACCACTGACAAGCAGTAAACCTGTCAAAATAATGCGAGACAACTTCATACAGCCCATTCTAATAATTCCGGATTCAATAGAAACGAAACGCATGATGGTTAGGCCAGCCCCCTATTGCGCAAGTGCAACTCGACGACGAATCTCCGCGGCTACCAACCATAAACGGTCCTGCCCCCACACAACCAGGTCGGGTTCGCCATCTGGGCCGCTAAGCCTGTAGCACGGCACGCCCCACAGACCCATATGCTCAACCATTTCTCGCTGATTCTGTTCAACAAAGGCTTTCCAGCTTTCACTGCCTAGCTGATGACAAGCCTCATTCCAATCAAGACCAACAGCTTCAACTGCCCGGCGCATATTCACTTTTTTGTGCAGACCTTTACCTTCTGACCAGGCCATTCGTAAAAGGGCACTGTGTAGCTCGATATCTTTGCCAAGTGATTTTGCCCAAGGGAAAAGGGAATACGCCTGCCGTGTTGGTGTGCCAATTGGGGTTACATGTTTGCCAAAAGGAACGCCAAAGAAATCAGCCTCACGTTTCGTATCAAAGAAAATGTATTTCCCCTTGGTTATTGGGGCGGGTACGCCACGCATAATCATGGGCAGTACAGGTTTATGATAAAATGTTATGTTACAGGCCTTGGCCAGCTCGACAGTTCTGTCAAAAATAATCGAGGTATAAGGGCTATTCAGGGAAGGATAGAAATGCAATTCCAAATTGCTTGCATCCACCTTGCTGCCATCCACCTTGCAGCCATCAGAGACGCTCACATCGATTGCAGGCCTGCTAACAATGTATGGCTCTTCTGGAGCGTGACAAACGCCAAGGTCTCGCAGGCGTTGCTCGAGATGGAACAACCTGTCAACCCCCCAGTACCACTCGCCGCCGTAGTAAAACGTAGCGCCAGAATAATGCCCCAACTCAGCCAATCGTGCCGAGCCCTGATCCAGTTTCTTGCTGATATCTGATTCGCTCGATTGAGCTTGTACTGTTTGACTTAGTTCAATCGATTCACCAAGCCAACAGCGTTGGCTGATTTTCTCAACACTCTCAATAAATTCATTGGCATCCATTCCTGCTAGCGCGGCAGCGGCTAACTGCTGATGCTCTACATCAGGTGTAACGCCAGCGTCACCTGGGAAACTCAATCCATAATGCGGTGCAACCAGCTCGGTATCTCTGCGCGCCCATGTAGCCAGCTTTTGCTGCTCGGGTTGGTGGTCACCACCCGAGGCTCGCACCAGATGAGGTACAATTTTTATATGGTAGCGGGCGGCTAGTTTAACCAAAACCTGAGCCGTAAGATGCGAATAGGGATCATCAAGTTGATGAAAATACTCCACAACATGATCTGCGCTGACAGCCTGGCGCTGCCTTTCAAACCCGGTTCGTTTTTTTTGGATTTGTTGGGTATTGGCTATTCGCCCAAAAACCTTTGCCAGCACAAATCGAAGCAGTCGCGGTGGATCCACAACACTTTTAGGGTTGGGATTATTTTCTGGTTCAAGCATAAGACATGTTCCCATCCATCATTTTATTATCCATCGCTTTAATGATCTTCGGTCAGTCTGCAGACAACATAGAGTTAACACCGGTACCTTCAAGAAGTGTATCGATACTGGCTCGGTCTACTTCGCTGAGGTTACGATAATGCTCATTGGTCCACTGCAGGCATTTAACCTGATAGGGAAAGGTTTGCTGCGCCCAAAGCGCGCCATCTATTTCGGCATTCCACGTCTTATCACCGGATTCAACAGCGCGCAGGTTTGCCAGTTGCGCCGGGGCATACATACGGCCGATTTCTTTGAGTAAATCACGCAAGCTTTTTGGCTGATCGGCAACACTCACCCAATCTTGTTCTTCGGGTTCGAGTCCGCTTTGGTCACGCATAAGCTCAACCCAAGCGACTGTACGTGGAGAAACCTCATGGGCTATCGCTCTGGATGTCGGATCGAAACCCACCAATTGACTCAACTGTCCGTAGAGCGCGAAGTCCCCTGCCCCGGGTCGATGGCCCAATATAAAAGGCTGGCTTGCCAGATGGTTTTCCATGGCGGTAAGAAAGCGCCGGTAACTGGCATCAATGATCGGGGCTGTGGTTTCATTAGAACCTACAACGTAAAGCCGACCGGTCTGACGGCTTTCAACGAAGTCTTTGGTCTTAGCATGCTCATCTTTCGACATACTGATATCCATCACCATCAGTGGTAATAGCGTACCGGCGTTATCTGCATCCACCGCTTCATGCCAACGATAGTGAAACATGTATTTGGTGCACCACTCATCAGCGAAATCTTCGATCAGGTAATCGATAAAGGCCAATGCCGGATCAGAGGGCAGTACCGAGCGGCCTGCATAGTCATTCTCCAAGCGCCGGATGATCGGCGTGGAGTCACATACCGCTTTTGTCGCCCCCTCCTCTTCGAAGAAAAAGGTGGGTTCAAAGATAGGTTTGGGCTTCTCCACGCCCATCGCCTCACATACAGCTGCCGGGATATTCCAGTTCACCGCATAAGGGATTCTCCGGTAGCGAAGCAAGGCAACCATTTTGTGTGTATAAGGTGACCCTGGTCCACCGGCCAGCTTAATTGGTTTATCGTGCGCCATGCGTTATCTCCTAAAATCTGGAATCATGGGTGATTGACAATATCGTCACTGCAATATTATTTAAAAGTGGCGTGACGATAGCGGAGGGCATTGTAATTCCCGCACGCCCTTATGCTTGCTGCTTCACCAAAGCACGCCCACACAGCCAGAAGTGCAGTGAGCCCCAGAAGGCGAAGAGTCCAAAACAAGCGAGTGCAACGCCTAAGGAGCCCTCGCCATAGACAGTGCTGAGTAGATCGCTTAGCACACCAACTAGCAGTGGGCCGAGGCCCAAACCGATGAGATTGAGACACAGCATCATAATGGCCGAGGAAACAGCGCGCATGTGCACGGGCGACAGGGTTTGCACCATGGCCAGCGATGGGCCCATAAAGCTATTCGCGAAGAAGCCCGGAATAATAAACAGCGCTATTGCCATGGTCAGGTTGTCAGCAAAAAGCCCCATGATAAATAATGGGATAGAGACGAACGGCACCATGGCAAGCATCCACAGGCCATATTGAAAGCCACGAACGGAAAGGCGATCAAAGAACTTACCCACCACCAGCGCGCCAATCGCCCCCGTTATGCCAAACACGCCCGCAATCATCATACCGGCCTCAGATTGGCTGAGTTCGTGTGCTCTCATGAAGAAAGTCGGCAACCACTGGGTGAGGCCATAGGACATCAGCCCCGCTATTACGCCCCCAGCCATCATGTGTCGCATAGCGGGGTTAGCCCACAATACAGCCGCGGTGGTAAGAATTGGGGGCGAAGGCTGCGGCGCCTGCGTTTCAAAGGTGCCTCTGGCAGGCTCACGCAGTAATCTGGCCATAAAGAATGCCAACAACAGGCCAGGCACACCGACCGATACCAGTGCAATGCGCCAGCCATAAATTTCGGCAATCACACCACCGCCAACAAAGCCAAGAATCATGCCGAAGCTGCCGCCCAGCATTAACGTCGCCATCGCGAACCCTCGACGCTTGGGCGGGAAGTAATCCGCAAGAATCGAGTGGCTGGCAGGGTTCACCCCCGCCTCACCAACGCCCACGCCAATGCGTAACAACAGAAGGCTGATAAAACCAGCGGCTAAGCCGCTAACAGCGGTCATCACAGAGAAAATAACAAGACTGACGATAATGATGCGTTTGCGGCTGTATTTGTCAGCTAGGCGTGCAATTGGCAGGCCCATGGTGGCGTAAAACAGGGCGAAGGAAAGCCCGCCGAGTAAGCCCAACTGGGTATCGCTCAAACCAAACTCTGCTTTTATATCCGGGAACAGGATCGATAGAATCATCCGATCGCACATCGAAAGGGTATAAGCCAGTACCAGTAGGGTCAGGGTGGTACGGTGACCCGCCAGGGGTGGACTGGCTGTCGATGCAGCAACATCGCCCTCCGCACTGCGGATATGATTATCCATGGTCGCTCCCATATATTATCGCTAGAGCCAAGCAGCTCATTGAATAGCCCGAATCGTCGCCGGCTGTTCTAGGCTGATAAAGTGATTGGTATCTTTCGTTTTTATAATCGACAGCCCGCTGTTTCGTGCCTGCCCTGCTCTGTCAGCAGGTGCTCTACAAGCGTTCCATGCCTTTTATAAAACCCACAGAAAATGCCCTTTGCCAGCGTTCATGACTGACGCCAAAATCACTTTCAGATGATTATAGTAACCCCTGATGAATCGTTGGAATCATTTTCGGCCACACCTCAACCCGTGGCCTTTAATTGTATTTATAGGCATATGCACCTAGAGCTAAAATCAACGGCCGTTCAATAAGGCAATCACCTCAGTGAATAGTCCGAATGCTATCCGGCTGCTCGAGGCTGATAAAGTGGTTGATTTAGACAAGGCCGATGGCCACGAGCAGCAAGACAACACATGTCGTCGTCCGCCATCGATTTTTCGAAAGCGCCCTGGATTTCCCACGAACAGACTAACCCAAGCCATTAACGAGTGGGCTCTTCAGGGTAAGGAAAGAGCAAGAAGAATACTGGCCGAAGGTGATTCCTTTATATTCATCACGCCGGAGTATTGTGTCTAACCAGAAACTATAAAAAACAGAAGAGAGGCACCATGCTAGAGCATCTAAAGTTTTATATTGATGGCCAATGGGTCGATCCAATAACTCCATCTACACTCGATGTGATTAATCCCACCACCGAAGAGCCATTTGCGACCATCAGCATGGGCAGTGCCGCCGATGTCAATAAAGCGGTTGCTGCGGCGAAAACCGCATTTTCAAGTTTTTCAAAGACGACCGTTCAGGAGCGTGTGGAGATGCTGGGTGCCATTCTCGGCGAATACACCAAGCGTTACGGTGAAATAGCAGCGGCAATTTCTACTGAAATGGGCGCGCCAATCTGGCTGTCCAAAATGGGTCAGGCCGCACTAGGTCAGGCGCACTTCACAACGGCCCTCGAAATTCTGAAAACCTATGCCTGGGAAGAGCAAAAGGGAACATATCTTCTGCACAAAGAGCCTATAGGTGTCTGCGGCCTGATTACACCATGGAACTGGCCGATGAACCAGATTGCATGCAAGGTGGCGCCGGCCTTGGCTGCGGGTTGCACCATGGTATTAAAGCCTAGTGAAGTCGCACCGATTAACGCGATATTGCTTGCAGAAATTCTTGATGCCGCAGGTGTCCCTAAAGGTGTATTCAACCTGGTTAACGGTGACGGTGCTGATGTCGGTGAAGCCATGTCTGCACACGAAGACATTCACATGATGTCCTTCACTGGCTCTACTCGCGCAGGCATTCTTGTAGCAAAATCTTCCGCTGACACCGTTAAACGTGTGGCCCAGGAACTCGGTGGCAAGTCTGCCAACATAGTGCTTGAAGATGCGGACCTCCAGACAGCTGTTGCCGCTGGTGTTGATCAGGTCATGACCAACTCAGGTCAATCCTGTAACGCGCCAACTCGTATGCTTGTGCCTAAGGCTAAACACGACGAAGCCCTCCAAATTGCTAAAGTGGCCGCGGCAAAGGTGAAACCAGGTAACCCCTTCACTGAAGGTACTGTCATTGGTCCTGTTGTCAGTAAAGTTCAGTTCGAAAAGATTCAGGGTATGATTCAGAAGGGTATCGACGAAGGCGCAACACTGGTTGCTGGTGGTACTGGTCGACCTGATGGACTGGATGTCGGTTACTTTGTAAAGCCGACAGTTTTCGGCGATGTAAATAACGATATGGCTGTCGCAAGAGAAGAAATTTTTGGACCCGTTCTTGCAATTCTTCCCTATGAAACTGAGGCTGAAGCGATTGAAATCGCCAATGATTCGCCTTACGGTCTGTCTGGCTATGTTCAGTCCGGTAGCGTCGATCACGCGATCGACGTGGCCCGGCAGATTCGAACAGGTAATGTTCACATTAACGGATCGAGCCTGGACTTTGGCGCACCTGTTGGCGGCTACAAGCAGTCTGGCAATGGTCGTGAGTGGGGCGAGCTTGGCTTCGAGGAATTTCTGGAAACCAAGGCAATATTTGTACCTGATGCCTAGATTCTGCCGGCACCTCTAACAGGCCTCTTATAAGTTTGACATTAAAACTCCTCTAATGAGGCGTTTTTTTGGTCAGTTTTCAATGTAAATAGCCCTTGATAACGGCAAGGAGACTTTTTTCGCTATGACTCCTCTTCCTGCACAGTATTGATCTTGCAATCCACACCAGTACCAGAACTCTTCTAGAAAACTCTGTATTTTTCGAAAAGAATCAATCATGTTGCGCATATTCCCAATGGAAAACTCTGGTCATCGTTAGAATCTGGCTATTGAAGCTCATCACATGGGGAAATTGACATGCAGGTACAAACCATTAGTCCATCTTTTGGGGCAGACATAAGTGACTGTGATCTCGCTACACTAGACAACGAAGCGTTTAAGGAAATCTATCAGCTGTGGTTAAAATACGGGGTGTTACGTTTTCGTGATCAAACGTTAAGCGATGATCAGCTGCAGGCATTTAGTGCCATGTTTGGAAAGCTGGATACGATTCCGTACTTTGACAAGATGGGCCTGACAGAAGAGGAGTTCAAACTTCAGGGCAGAGGCAGTATTTATATACTTAACATTTCCAATATTAAAAAAGATGGCCAACCCATAGGCGGCTTGGGTGATGGAGAGGCCGTATGGCACGCCGATATGACCTCCCAAGAAATACAGGGCGTTGGTATGGTTCTGTATGGTGAAATCATACCGTCTAAAGGCGGTGACACTCAGTTCGCCGATCAATACGCCGCCTACAACTCTCTACCTGAAGATTTAAAGAGCCGCATAGAAAACTTATCAATAAAACACGATGCCACCCATACCAGTGATGGTGAGCTGCGCTACGGTTTTGAAGAGTTCGCAGCGGATGACCTCAGAGAAACCCCAGGAAAGCTGCACCCGATCGTCTACATCCACCCCGAAACAGGAAAAAAGGCCCTCTATCTTGGTCGCAGGGCATGGGCCTATGTCGATGGCCTGCCCCTAGAAGACAGTGAAGCACTACTGGATGAACTCTGGACTTTCGCCGTCGATGATGAACATGTCATTACGCACCAGTGGCGAGTGGGTGATGTCATCGCCTGGGATAATCGCTCGACCCTTCACAGGAGAGATGGCTTTGATGAAGCCCGCTTACTGAAGCGATGCCAACTAATCAATAAATAGAAAATATTTCATGCACATAAATAGCCAGAAATTATCTGCGAGCTATTTATGATGCTTTACAGCAGGCTGTTTACTTTTTCTACGTATTTTTTTGGAGGGTAACCTGTCCTGCTTTTGAAGAAATGGCAAAAGGTTGGGGAGTCAGAAAAATTAAGGCGCTCAGCAATCTCAATAACGCTTAGCTCTGACTGCAACAGATATTGTCTGGCCAACTCGAACCGTGATGCATCGTAAAGTGTTCGATAGCTGGTACTGTTTTTATTTAAACGATATTGCAGTGTTCGTCGCTTTATAGCTAAATCATCGGCAACCCTGTCCAGGGTGCACAGGTTGGTATTGATCAACCGCACAATGATTCGATTTACTTTCATGATAAAAGTGTTGCTTAGCTCGCTATTTACACTCTTATCATCAGCGCCATGGTCTTCGGTATCCCCTGTATTCAAGGCGACAATTAATGGCTTATCGTACTCCTTATTACTCAAGCGAATGGCATTGACGTCTTGATTAAAATACAAATGAGCACCAAAGACCTTTTCCAGCGCTGATCGTTTACCTGGGTCGGCATGACGAAACTGGGTGTGACTGGGACGCCAATCATTTCCCAGCACCTGCTGCAGAATATAACCACAGTGGCACATTAAATGTTCAGTCGCTTGAATCAAGCTGTGATGCAGTACTTTTCCTTCCGTGCTGACCCTTCGTACCTCAAAGCAAAGCGTGATGCCATGATCGTCCTTGACGACACTTGATGACAACTGCTGGGAAGATAGCTCAAGAGTGTTGGAGAGGTAGTTGACGACCTCGCTAACGGCGTGTGCTTTGATTTTGGTGGCGCACTGCAAGAGAGGGGGCAGGCTTTCTACGCCTTGCATCCGCGCAAGCTTAACGCCAAAAAAACGTTCATCACAGACCGCTGCGGCCTCTTCAAGCAGGTTATTAAAACTGCGAGTAGAAACCATGAGATCTGTTCTAAAAAGCGCCGCTGAATCCATATCAGCACGTGATGCCATGTTGTCAGCGCAGTAGCCATACTGCGCCGTGAGCTCTGCCACGCCTTTTAGCGCAGCACTTGAGAGCATGGGCTTCACCAGAGCAGCTTCATGCGTTTTGGATTTTCTGTTTTGCCAGAGCCCGGCCGCACAGCCAGAAATGCAGCGCCCCCCAAAGACCGACCAGAGTAAAATAGGCCAGCGCCACACTCAGAGCATCTTCGCCATAGCGAGGGCTTAGAAAATCACTGAGCACACCCACCAGCAATGGGCCTAATCCCATACCGAAGAGATTAAGACACAGCATTTTGATGGCTGAAGATACGCCGCGCATATTCACTGGCGACAAGGTTTGCACCATCGCCAAGGTTGGCCCAAGAGCATAGTTGGCGGCAAAACCCGGAATGATGAACAGCACGATGGCCATGGTGAGGTCATCAACCAGCAGGCCCATGATAAAAAACGGCATGGTAAAGAAGGGAACGATTGCCAGCATCCACATGCCGTACTGAAAACCACGAACGGCAAGTCGATCAAATAGCTTACCCGCCACCAGTGCACCAATCGCCCCCGATATACCAAACACACCCGCAATCAACATGCCGGTCTGAGATTGACTGAGATCGTGTGTCCGCATAAAGAAAGTCGGTAGCCACTGGGTTAAACCGTAAGACATCAGCCCCGCTGCCACCGAGCCTGCGATCAGATGACGCATGGCGGGATTTTGCCACATGGTAACGGCGGTGGTGAATATGGGCGGTGGCGACGTAGGCGCTTGTGTTTCAAAGGTGCCCCTGCCTGGCTCTTTTAGCAATTTTGCCATAAGCAGGGCCAACAACAGACCCGGCACACCCACCGCTATCATTGCCACACGCCAACCATAGTGTTCGGCAACAATACCACCGCCAACAAAACCCAAGATCATGCCGAGACTTCCACCCAACATCAGTGTTGCCATGGCAAACCCGCGACGCTTGGGCGGAAAGTAGTCAGCAATCAGCGAGTGACTGGCGGGGTTCACACCGGCCTCACCAATGCCCACCCCAATTCTAAACAGCAACAGGCTTATAAAACCGGCGGCCATGCCGCTAAGCGCCGTCATAATTGAGAAGATGACAAGACTTGCAATAATGATGCGCTTGCGACTGTATTGATCCGATAGCCGTGCAATAGGCAGCCCCATAGTGGCGTAAAACAGGGCGAATGAAATTCCCCCCAACAAACCCAACTGGGTATCACTTAAACCAAACTCAACTTTTATATCCGGAAACAAAATGGAGAGGATCATCCGGTCGCATATCGACAGAGTGTAGGCCAGCATGAGTAAGGTCAGGAGGCTTCGGTGACCCGCCAGGGGCTCACGGGTTGTCGATGTAACAGAGCTGGATACCCCAGAACTGACTGTCAGATTATTCATAGTGCTACCTATTGGTTCTGAAAATAAAAACTTCTTTAAATTGAAAAACATTTGAAATTAATAAGCCTCTTTCACAGCGCCCTTACGATCACCACGATGCCCATAAAGAACAGCACCAGTACGGACACCCGCCGATAGAACTCGCCCGAGTACTTCACAAACAAGGCATTGCCCAGGCGGTCGCCGACAAAAAGTGCCGGCAGGGCCAAGGCGACGTACCAGGGCGTAGCCGCGACAAACAGGTCGGCGACGGCGTAGGAAACCAGCGCCAGCAAGGACGACGTGGTGATGAATAGCATCAGCAGCGCTCGGCTACGCGCCGGATCAAACTGCGTCAGTAATGCATAGACGATCATGGGTGGCCCCGGTACCGCCAGAGCACCGTTCATCAGGCCGGCAAGCAGACCAGCGCCACCCTTGAGAGCCGGACTATCAACAGGATTCGCCGGCCGCGACAAGGTAACCCCGAAACACGCCAGCAGCACCGCAATGCCCGCCCATAACTGGAAGCTTGCTCCGGACATTCCAACCAGCAAGAAAGTACCGAGCGCGGTACCCACCCCTGCCAGCAAGATGAGCGGCAGAATTTCAACAACGCTGAATACGCCCCACCAGATACGCAGCGAAACAAAGCTAAGCACCAATGACAATGAGGCCGCTAACACCGCCACCTCGGTAGGCGGCAGAAAAACAGCAAATACGGGCACCACGGCCAGGGCAAAACCAAAGCCGGTAAAGGTCCTTAATACTGATGCGAAAACCACCCCCGCCCATATCAGCAGCATTTGCGGAATGTCGAATGAAGTGACGAATATAGTGCCCACAGCGATTGAACTGCCCATTGCCATCAACTCGACTTTGCCACGGGGCCGCCCCGTCCACGGCTCTCCTGGGCGAGCCAACTCGGCCAGGTAATCAAAACTGCCTGCCCTGCACAGTGCAAAGGTGTGCCAGTCGCAAGCGCATTACGCCATACATCAAGATTGATAAGAGCCAGGGAAAATAACCCGTGATGAGCGATTGCCTTGCCTATCTCAACATCTCCTGCCTTGACCGGTAAGCCCCCCGCCATAGTCGGAAAGGAAAAGCTGTTGGGCTCAATACGCATGGGCAGAAGTCGCCGGCCCAGGCTCTGTACAGAAAGGTTATGGACAAGGGGGTTCTCGCCAGGTGAACTTTCTTCAAGTGAAGCCATGGCCGCCTGAAGCCCCTCGGGGAGCAGGTCTCTTTCCAGCAAGTTCATGGCATGTAAGCCGGCTTCCAGCGGGGATACAGGCACCCCTTGTAGCAAGGTGACACTCGGCAGAAAACCCAGCTTGAGTGCATGGGTCGCCCACTTAATCTCGCTGCCCCACTGACTGCTACTGATGCTATTAACGGGGCGTAATAGACGTGTCCCCATATGCCAACGTGGGTCGACATACTTGATGAAGACACTGCCATCGTCAAAGGTCTTCTGGTCAGGTAACTGTGCAAACACACGCCACTCATCGCTGACATCCCGCGCCGTTACGCCCAACGCCTCGCAATGGGGTAAGAGCAACTTAAGTAGCCTGGGGATCAGTGACTGATCACACTCGATGAGCAGGTCATTCTGATGACTCACGACAAAACAATCGATCATCAGCAAGCCATCGTCATCGAGCAGGTGAGCGAGCACGGGCTTTTTCGTCACCTTATCCAGGGAAATGGTCACCAGAGGTTGCAGCGCCTGTGCGGTCCGCTCTCCCTGCAGGTCTATCACCCCTCGCGACTCCAACAGGAAAGCCTGGTCCTCCTGCAAAAATTGTTGCTGCGCGGAAAACTGCATCACCTCATTCCTCCCTCGCTGGC
>Ga0209826_1001516_pt1 | contig 16142 bp, 15 predicted proteins | sample GOMGulsemesocosm_5_FD_184637 | JGI IMG/M metagenome (GOLD analysis project Ga0209826, IMG submission 184637) | Methane-oxidizing microbial communities from mesocosms in the Gulf of Mexico - GOM15C Gulf of Mexico (SPAdes) (version 2) | ecosystem: Environmental > Aquatic > Marine > Cold seeps... | reverse complement strand
CGTTATCAATCCACGCGGATTTTGCCAACTCATCTGAAACTGGATAAACTTCATTCAAAGACATAACTTTTCCCCTTGGTCCCGTTCAGGTGTTTTCCTGTAGGACGCACATGCCAGAATAATTTGAGAGATGTATCAGACGCAATCAGCGCAGCAAGATAACATTAGAGCATAAAAATATTATTTTCGGGTTTTAACAATCCGCCCGCTAGATTGCTAAATATTCATGCCGAAGTTCTTTGTTATCCAACACTTCAGCAGCAGTTCCCCGAAACACGATTTCACCCATATCAAGGATCAACGCTTTGTCTGCGAGTTTAAGTGCCGCAACAGCGTTCTGCTCAACAATAATTGTTGTGATCCCTAAGCTGCGTACTTCCATAAGAATTTTTTCAATTTCTTCAACAATAACAGGCGCTAAACCCTCGTAAGGCTCGTCAAGAAATAGTATTTTGATATCTCTTGCCAATGCCCTTGCCACGGCCAACATTTGCTGTTCACCGCCTGACATTGTAATAGCATCTTGATTACGACGTTCTCCTAGTCTTGGAAAATGATCGTATATTTTTTCAATTTCCCATCCCTTTGGTTCTGCGACCTGAGATAAGATTAAATTTTCTTCAACAGTAAGACCGCCGATAATTCTTCTATCCTCAGGAACAAGCTGTATGCCTGCCTGGGCGGCTTCAAAGCTTTTCATTTCATGAACGGCTTGGCCATTCAGGTAAATTTCACCTTTGGTTAGCTTTGGATTATCCACACGAGCTAAAGCCCTCAGGGTTGACGTTTTACCAGCTCCATTACGGCCAAGCAACGCAACGATCTCACCTTCATCTACGTCAAAGGATACGCCTTGCACAATGTATGACTCGCCATAATATGCGTGAATGTCGCGGACGCTAAAAAATGCATTATTTTCTGACATTAATGCGCTCCTCCCAGATACGCTTCTTTTACTTTTGGATCTTCGCGAACTTCTTCTGGGGTACCGCCGGCAATGATTTGCCCACGCGCTAAAACGCTCACTTTGTCAGCAAGACTGAACACAACATGCATATCATGTTCAATAATTACTTTTGTCATTCCGCGGCTTTTGATCTTTTTCAAAAGATCAATTGTTCGGTTCGTATCATGACGTGACATGCCAGCTGTCGGCTCATCCAGCAAAAGTAACCTTGGGCGCAGTATGAGGCACATTCCAAGTTCCAAACGGCGTTTATCACCACGAGACAGACTACCAGCTTCCTGCGTAATCTGTTCTTGCAGGCCAACATCCTCCAGGATATGTTCGGCTTCAGCCCGAATTTCACTCTGCCTGCTCAAAAGTTTATGCGCATTCATGTTAAACGCACCATCTCGTTTGGAAAATGCAGGAAGCATAACATTCTCAAGTAAGCTCATTTCAGGGAAAATCTCTGGCGTTTGAAAAACACGAGCAACTCCCATTTGGGCGATTTCATGCGGTTTCCGACCTGTCAATTCCTGCCCATCAAACGTCACATGACCAGCATCCGGTTTCAGCCGCCCAATACAAACATTTAGGAGGGTCGATTTTCCGGCTCCGTTTGGACCAATAATCGCATGAGTTGTTCCTTCTTCTACTTGTAAATTAACATCTGACAGTGCTTTCAACCCGCCAAAGTTCTTCTGAATATTATCCAGGTGTAGAACTAAATCATTCATTATCTTACCCCTTACTCACCTGGTTGATCTTGTTGAGTTACTGATCCACCCGTACTTTTTTCGCGCTTACTAACTAATTTCACGAGTTTTCCAGCTCCTTCAACGATGCCGCCGGGCAAGAAGATCACAACAACAACAAACAACAGTCCTAAGGTCAAATGCCATCCACTTCCAACAAACAAGCCCGCGATTGTCACGGCATAGTCCACCATTGCTTCAGGCAGAAAAGAAAAAATTTCGGCAAGAACAGTGTCGTTGAAGGCGGAGAAAATATTTTCAAAATATTTGATTAATCCCGCGCCAATAACAGGTCCCGCCAATGTACCTACACCACCGAGGATTGTCATGAGAACAACTTCACCTGAAGCTGTCCACTGCATCCTTTCGGCTCCGGCAATTGGGTCTGTGATAGCAAGCAATGAGCCCGCTAACCCGGCATACATACCTGAAATAACAAATGCAGTCAGCATATATGGCTTCGTATTCAGCCCTGTGTACATCATCCGATTTTGATTAGATTTGATACCTTTGAGCATTAAGCCAAACGGAGATCTGAAGATGCGCATTGAGACAAAAAATCCGACTATCAGCAGTACTGCACAGAAATAAAATCCTGAATAGCCACTCATTTTCAAACCAAAGAGAGTTGTCGACGGCAACCCTGCACCGGCTTCAAAGAATAGACTGTCGATCATTCGCGGATCACTATGTGCCAATTGCAGTCCTGTCTCTCCATTCGTAATCGGTGTCAAAACCGAGTACGCAAGGCTGTAAAACATTTGTGCAAAAGCCAGCGTTAGAATGGAGAAATAAATCCCGGTCCGGCGTAAGCTGAGCTGCCCGATTATAAACGCCAGCACTCCTGCAAATAGCACACTGAAGAATAAGGCGGGGATAACGTTCATTGTGAACAGCTTGAAAGACCAAATAGCTGCATAGGAGCCCACACCCAAGAAAGCAGCATGACCAAATGAGAGGTATCCGGTTAGGCCAAACAATATATTAAAACCGATAGCGAATATGCCATAGATCGCAAATTTTTGAAGCAGGTCAGGATAGTTACCGCCAAAAGGATCCATCCATATGGGCATGGTGAGTATCGCTACTGCAAAGATAAGAAATCGGGTGAGATCGTTCATTTTACCAACATTCATATTACTCATCCATTATCCCAGCACGTCCCATAAGACCGCGCGGTAAAACTAGTAAGACAACAACCGCAACTAAATAGATAATGACTTGGTCAATACCGGGCAAAATTTCCTTAACCTCAGTCATTGACGCGAATGACTGAACCATTCCAAGAAGAAATCCCGCAAATACGGCGCCTCCAAGCGACCCCATACCGCCGACGACGACAACAACAAATGACAAAACAAGAAAATTCATGCCCATATGATAATCGGGAGGAAGGATCGGCGTATACATCACTCCAGCCAGTCCTGCAATCATGGTGGCAAGGGCAAAAACAATGGTAAACCGTTTTTGAATATTGATGCCTAACAGGCCAACTGTTTCCCGGTCACGCATTCCTGCGCGGACAACCATGCCATATGTCGTAAACTGCAAAAATGCAAAGACTGCAAAAATAATAAGCCCCGAGAATGACAAATAAATCAGACGCCACCACGGATAGACCACATTTTCACCAAGACCAAACCAATCCCCGACAGCGGCGGTTCCAGCAACGACATCTGGGGCCGATAATGGAACTGGGTTTGCACCAAAAATTGCCTTGATCAACTCCTGCATCACGATCGCCAAACCAAATGTAACTAGGATTTGTTCAGCGTGTGGGCGATTGTAAAAATGCTTAATCAAGCCACGTTCTAGAATGAACCCAATAAGCAACATAACCGGAATAGCAAGTAGCATAGACAGGGGAACCGAGTAATCGATCAATGTTGGACCAATATCGGGGAACCAAATTTCTAGATACGGCGTCTCCTTATAAGCCTTGAACATTGTGACTGTTGGATCCAAAACCTTATTTGAAATCAACAATAACTTATTGAATGTTACAGCACAAAATGCACCCAACATGAATAAGGCACCATGTGCAAAGTTCACAATACCCAACGTTCCAAAAACAAGCGTGAGGCCGAGCGCGATCAGCGCATATGCAGCCCCTTTATCCAGTCCGTTTAATATCTGAAGAAAAATAGCGTCCATTACTTTTACCTATAGGTATAGCGACCGATATCGATCATCTATATTTATTTTCGAAAAAAAAGTGGGCTGATATGACGTTAAACTACCAGCCCACAAATGCAATCAGACTTTATATGGGCCCAATTCACCACCAAATATTTTCGGATCATATTCGACTTGTGACCGCGGTGTTGTTTCAACAACGTTCAATAGATCAAACTGATTGGATGGATTTTCGTTTCCTTGCACAACAAGCACATCTTTAAAGCACTGATGATCTTCAGCACGATATTCAGTTGCGCCATTACCCATGCCATTAAATTTAAATCCTTCAAGAGATTTAATAACTTCAGGCGGATAGAACGTACCGGCCATTTCGCAGGCATTCGCATACAGCAATGTTTGCACGTAACATGTGTGAGCCGCCATTGACGGTGGCGCGCCATATTCAGCACCAAACGACTTAACAAAGGCTAGGGAAGCGTCGTCCTGCAACTTCCAGTTCCAGTTGGTTGTGCCATAAATGCCCTTAACAGCATCACCAGCACCCGTTGCCATCAGGCGAGAGAACAGCGGGACAACAATTTCGAAATTTTTCCCGTTTACTTGTTTATCTCTAAGACCAAATTGTACAGCTTGGGTCAAAGAGTTGACCATGTCACCACCATAATGGTTTAGAACCAACACATCAGCGCCGGACTCAAGAACTGGCGTGATATATTGAGAGAAATCGCCCGCACCAACCGGTGTCCGCACAGCCGCTGTTGTATTCCATCCAAAACCTTCTGTTGTTGCTTTCATGGACTCTTCTTGTGTCCAGCCCCACGTATAGTCAGACGTCAAATGATAGGCGTTACGGTCGTTACCGTATGCTTTTTCAAGAACTGGGCCAAGTGCGCGACCTGACATGTAAGCGTTGAAGAAGTGACGGAAACCATAACGGCGCTTATCTTTACCAGTCGTATCATTGGAATGCGTCAGACCTGCCATAAAGACAACGCCTTGTTCTTGACACAACGACTGAACAGCAACTGCAACACCGGAGGACGAGCCGCCAGAAATCATCAGCACTTTTTCTTTTTCAATCATACGCTTGGCAGAAGATCGTGCCGCATCTGTATTTGTGCGGGTATCACCTGTTGCAAAACCAACCTTCTTACCTAGAACACCATTTCCTTTAAGCATAGATGGCTTAAAGGTATTCAGCATTCCGCCGTCCCCTTCGCCGTTCAAATGCTTAACCGCCAATTTAAAGGCACGGAGTTCATCTTTACCTTCTTCAGCGTAAGGGCCGGTTAGTGGCACATTAAAGCCAAATTTAATCTCACTAGCGTTGCCAGGGTTATTCACAAATTCTTCTGCCCACGCATTACGCATGAAAAATGCGGGTGATGAGGCTATTAGCCCCGTCGTTGCACTTGCTTTCAGTAAACCACGCCGTGAAAAATCGAACTTATTATCTTTTGTCATAATTTTCCTCCCAGATTTTTAGACCGTGCGCCAACACCCCAAAAATGGAGAGACGACACCAAATATATTGATACGGTGATGTAAAAATTTCACAAGTTCATCAGAGTTTCCATTAAATCATTGGTTTTAAAGATATTTTAATGTTAAGTTTGAAAATATAATTTTGTAAACTTGTAAAGGTTTGTAAACATGGCGGCACCTTCATTCCTCGGCACGCGGTTGCGGCGTCTTCGAAAAGATAAACACTATTCCCAAACAAAACTTGCGGATGCACTTGGTATTTCAGCAAGTTACCTCAACCTAATAGAACATGATCGGCGGGATCTCACTGTCCCGCTTCTCTTGAAAATCAGTCACCTATTGAAGGTCGATCCGCATTTTTTTGCGCCGCAACAAGACAGTCAATTACTCGCTGACGTTGCCGAGATCTTGCATGACCCCCTTTTTTCACAAGAGGAATTTTCTGACAACACCGTCACCAGCTTCGTCAGCGACCACCCGGATCTATCGATTTCACTCACGAAGTTGTATCAGGCATACAAAGCAACACTTGGCGATCTGCAGTACATGAAGGAGCGTTTATCGCAAGACTCCCTCCTCGCTGACTCTTCTTTTCGCCTCAGAACGCTCGTCACCTCAATCTTATCACTGACTGAAATTATGCATGACAATGAGGATCTGGCGGCAAATCAGAGAAAAGAGTTTTTGGAAATCGTGTTCAAAGATAGTGTTGCCCTTACGGATACAGTCAATGAAATGCTTGGATTTGTTGGGGGAGATCACGTCACGGATACAGGCTTTCATGTTTCACCAGTGGAAGCTGTTACGGACTTCATACAATTCAGTAACAACTATTTTGACGTACTGGAAACAGCCGCGAGTAAACTTCGCGCAGAGGTGAAGTCTTTTGAAACAACCAATATTCTCAACTTAACAGAATACTTGGAACAGAGTTTTCAAGTCAAAATTGAATATGCAACCAACAACCATGATGACACTGAAGTTTCCCTTTATGACGAAACAAATCGCCATCTGGTGTTATCAGGAACACTTCCCCCCTCAAGTATTAAGTTCCATCTCGCCCTTCTCATAGGACAATTGAATTATGACACTCTCCTAAATACTCTAGTCGATATTCCAGAACTGGTTTCAGCGGCGGCAAAAGAAAAAGGAAAAGACGCACTTGCTAGTTATTTTGCAGGGGCATTCCTATTTCCATATGAAAAATTTTACCGGGCAGCGGAGCAATATCGGTATGACATTGAGTTGTTACAACATCACTTTGGAGCAAGTTACGAGCAAATATGCCACCGGTTGACCACATTGCAACGTCCTGAAATGAGCGGCGTTCCATTTCACTTAATAAGGACCGATGTGGCCGGCAACATTTCCAAACGTTTCAGTGCATCTGGCCTTCGCATTCCGCGCTACGGGAGTGCTTGTCCCCGCTGGGTCGTCCACAGCTCCCTTCTCACGCCGGGGTCACTCTGCACTCAGATTTCAGAAATGCCTGATGGCAGTCAATTCTTCGCTATCGCTCATACTGTTACAAAACCCAGTCTGGGTTTCGCACATCCAAAACGTCACTATGCAATTAGTCTTGGATGTGAACTCAGTCATGCCAATCGATTAATTTATGCCGATGATATAAACATCTCCACCCCTAAATCAATTATGCCAGTTGGGATTGCCTGCCGGTTATGCGATAGAGAAAAATGCTCCCACAGGGCGGCACCGGCACCGGCGCAACCTGCTCGGAATAAAAATGGACAACGAAACCTTTCTCCCGGTATTGGAGATTGGTGACCGGTCCGGCCAAACCCCGTGCTGACGGTGCTTGTGAAACCCCTGCAAAATTAATTTAAAATATCGAACTTCATCATGGGTTCGGCGGAATAATAAAAAACCTCATCCGTCGGAGCACTAATTCATGCCCTAAAAACTCAATTCAGCCATATTTCTTAAAAATGAAGAGAGTTACCGCACTTAAAAGACAAATGGATGCAACAATGTCTGCGATAACGACCTTTCGGATTGCATCATTAAACTCCCCTACTGAAATGCTCAAAAAAAGGAAGGATGTTACGCTTATACCCGCTGCCAAATATGCTATAGGCTGGAGGCGAGGGATGAATGCGGCATATGCCAAAAAAGCACCAAGAAGTCCAAACAGAATGGCCCTATGACGCATCAATATTTCCAAGTTTCCGTCAGTTATTTCAATTGCATAGAGTGAGGCAAGCCGTTCAACACCCAATAACCCGCTTATTGGGAGCAAGTGAATTAATGCCACAACAAGTAGCAGACCGGTAATTGTACGTTCATACATTAAGTAAGCTCCGTGTTCAATTTTCCTCAATTCTTCTCACTATCACTCTCTACGTCAATTACCCCTCAGGTAAATTAGAAAATCAGCGCACTACAATAGATGATCGTTGTCTTCCCCCGGCCGTCATTTACGCCCTTAGCGAAGCCAAAGTACCGCGCTCAGGCGAACACTTCAGAAATTGGGCACTTTTGAACACGCCAAAGTTGCCAAAAAAAACAGAACTAGTTGTGATCCGTACCATAAAGATCTTCCCTCTAAGATTGCGCCTATTCCTAATATTTTAGTTGACTTGATTACTAAATAACGCTCTAAATTGGTTCAACCAATTATTGGTAGGACCAATTTTTGGAAATAAAAAAATATACTTCCGCCCAAATCCGGCGATTAGTCGCCGCCAAAGCGAACAGGAGAGGTTATGCATATTATCAATAAAACTGCCCTTGCCCTAGCAGGCGCCACTGCCCTTATGAGTTTTAGTGCAACTGCGCAAGCCGTGGAAATTCCCTGCAGTACAGCTCGGGTCATCGTGCCTTGGGGTGCAGGTGGCGGCACAGATGTCATTTTCCGTCAAATTGTTGAAAGCGTAAATAAAACCGGCGCCAAACCACAGTTACAAGTTGTGAACATCCCGGGTCAAGGGGGAAACAAAGGTGCAAAACAGGCCGTAAAAGCGAAGCCTGATGGATGTACTCTCTTTGCTCTCCACCAAAGTGCGATCACCAGCTATTTCACAGGCCGGATTGATTTCACATGGGATGCGTTTGAACCAGTTGCCCTGATGACACGAACATCTTCAATTATCGGTGCCAATAAAAACTCTTCATTCAGTAACTTGAAGGAATTGGTTGCAGAAGCTAAGAAACGTCCTGGTGAAATCACCGCAGGCGGGACATTTGGATCCGTTAGTCAATTTGTATTCCTACTTATTGAAGATGCCGCGGGTGTCAAATTCAAACATGTCTCTTATGACGGCACGAAACAACGCATGACTGCCCTCCTCGCTAATAACATCAACATCGGTGAAATTAACCTTGCAGCAACACGGAAATATATTGAAACAGGTGATTTGAAGGCATTAGCCCTGATGAGCGCTGATCGACTTGATGATATTCCAAAAGTTGCGACTTCAGCCGAACAAGGTGTCGACATAGTTTATGGGGTAGAGCGCGGTATCATGGCGCCCAAAGGCACATCGGCAGCTGTTCTTGAGCATTACGGTAAACTTTTCGCGGCTGCCGCAAAAGATGATGCGTTAAAAGCATCCATGAAAGTTAAGGGCACACAGATCATGTATATGGGCCCAAAAGATTACTCAAGCCATATGGTAAGCACTTACGACAAATGGAAAACGATTGCCAAGAAGGTCGGCGTCTATAAGCGCGCTGACTAATTGACAGGCGAATTTGGGAGAGCGGTCATGAATACCGCTCCCCACTCCAAAAAAAAATCAGGATTTAGAAAATGCAGGAAGCCAGAACGTCAACAATTGTTGCCGTAGTGTTATTAATATTTTGCGCCGTTATGATTGGGGCAAGTTATGATATTCGGGATTTGGGGTTTGACGGTTTACCCGCCACCAGCTGGCCTCGTTTTATTCTAATCCTACTGGCGTTAGTCTCAGCCATCCATTTTATCCAATCGGTTATTCGGTGGCGGAAAACTGCGACTTCCTCAGCAAAAAATAAACAAGAACTCCCTACTCCATCCTTCCAGTCCCGGATGTCGAAATACAAAAACCCGCTATGGTGTTTTGGTTTGTTTGGCCTTTTCCTTGGGACACTGGATTATTTTGGAATGTTAATCGGCGGCATTCTTTTTACATTTTTACTGCTCAGTGTTCTCGGGGGATGGTCCCGTAGAAACCTGCTTATGCATACTGTTCTTTCGGTCACGTCCATCGGCATTATGTGGTCAATTTTTACTTTTGGGCTTCGGGTTTTTCTTCCCCAAGGCGAAATTCTTGGTAATTGGTAGGGGTAGATAAATGTTAGACGTATTGATCGAAGCCAGCAGCCAAATTCTATTAGATCCAACCACATTATTTTTAATGGCTATTGGCGTTACTGCTGGGCTACTTGCGGGAGCAATTCCGGGCTTCACCATTGCTATGGGCGTTGTCCTCACCCTACCCTTCACCTTCGGCATGACGCCAATTCAGGGTCTGTCCACTATGATCGGCGTGTTCGTTGGCGGATTGTCTGGCGGCTTGATGTCCGGCATGCTAACGGGAATACCCGGCACCCCCTCATCAGTTGCAACAACGTTTGATGGTTATCCAATGGCCAAAAGTGGGCGAGCGGGCCTTGCATTAGGGTTAGGCGTATGGTCTTCATTCTTTGGCGGCATAATAAGCGCTATTGTGTTGATAACATTGGCCCCTCGTCTTGCATTTCTCGGGCTTGAGTTTGGACCATGGGACTATTTTGGCCTCATCCTATTTGCATTGACTATCACTGTTTCATTGGCGGGCGGAAATCTTACAAAGGGTGTTATCGCGGGTCTGCTGGGACTGTTTGCTGCGACAATCGGCGAAGATGAAATAAACGGCGTTGCCCGGTTTACATTTGAGTTTGATGACATAAGGCAAGGATTTGCGTTCCTACCAGTTTTGATTGGTCTGTTCGCATTCTCGCAGCTGCTATCAGATGTTGAAGACAAAGACGCCGCACGCGCTCCCCTAATGAAAAAGACAGCCGGCCGCGTCACCGTAGATCATTTGGGCGCAATTAAACTAGTCCTCTCTCACTGGGTAAACCTTCTCAGATCTAGCATGATTGGCATATTTACGGGAATTTTGCCTGCGGCAGGAAGTTCGATCTCAAACATTCTCGCGTATGATCAGGCCCAAAAAGCCGCTAAAAACCGCGATGAATTCGGTAAGGGCGCAGTAGACGGCATCATTGCCCCCGAAAGCGCAAATAACGCGACAGCGGGTGGATCCTTGATCACCATGATGGCGCTCGGCATTCCGGGCGACGTAGTGACGGCGGTGATGATTGGCGCCCTCATGATCCATGATATTGTCCCGGGCCCGTCCTTTATCCAGGATGAGCCAATACTGGCATATGGCGTTATCATCGCGTTTTTCCTGGCGCACTTTTTTATGGTTATTCTTCAATCCTTTACTTTGAGAATTTTCCTACATATCACCCGTGTTCCCATGTACACGCTTGTCGCCGTTATCTTGGCCTATTGCTCCATCGGAGTGTTTTCATTACACAATGTCTCCTTCGATATGTGGGTAATGCTGGGCTTTGGGATCATTGGTTACGTCCTTAAAAAACTCGATTTTCCCCTCGCCCCCATGATCCTTGGTGTGGTGCTGGGTAAATTGGCGGAGGTTAATTTAGCCAGAGCAGTTTCAATCAGTGACGACTTGACCTTGTTTGTAACCCGGCCATGGTCACTGTTCTTTGTTCTTCTCGCCGTGATATCGGTCATTTTTCCGTTTTATCAAAATGCGACTGAGGGAAGTAAGATTGCCAAATTCTACGTTCCAGTGTCAGTACTCGCCCTGTCTGCCCCATTATTTTTGATGGAAAGCCCGTTCCGCGCCGGTGTTGGTGGGCTCTTGATCTTCATCTCGGTTTTTCTTGCGATAAAGTCCCTACGCTCAAGATAGGAACTTACGGGTTCATTTTTTTAACTTCAAAGCTTTATCGCGCCCTTAGCTTTCTCCTCCTAGCGTGGGAGGGAAGCCAAATAGCGTCGAGAAACGGCGATGCCTCTCAACTTCCATTATCGCGTATTGTTGCCGAACATTACTTAATCAAGGGCGGCGATAGCGCCCACTTCGAACAACATTCCATCAAGAGCTAACCTTGGAACAGGGACAAGGGTTTGGGCCGGCAAGTGATATCCAAACTCAATTTCTCATTTTGGGCGTGAGCTTGATTTTGATGCCAATCGCTCATAATTAGTAGAACTCCGATTATTAAGAATTGAATTACTTTGGTCATTTCACACTCCCTTTATTTTGGACAAACGCCATCGCCCCGAAAATAGAGTTTTGCAGCAGGCTTGTGTTTTGATTTAGTGGATCGAGACAGATCCTAACCGTTGAAGCTTATCTGGGTTTCTCATAATGAATATTTCGGATATGCAATCGTCGCCATCAAATTCGAATGCCACACTAACGCACACTGTTTCTTGCGTTTTTAAGATAAACCCCTGAAGGCCATTTACTTCAGTTGCAACCCATTCATAGTCTTGCCAAAAACGATGTAACCCTCGAGAGATAAATCTGGAAATCTCAGCAACACCGGTGAGAATTTTCGACACTGACGTGGCTTTCCCCCCATGGTCAGCAACAAAATGTACATCTGTCGCAAGAATTTCTTCAAGAATAAATGTATCTCCGCTCATAACCGCCACTTGAAAAGCATCTAACAATTTTCGTTGTTTTTCCGCCGAAGTGGTATGTCGGGATTTGTCTTTTTGAACGTGAATTTTGGCCCGTGAAACAAGCTTACGGCATGCACTTTCGCTGATCTCTAACGTTTTCGAGACATTGGCATAATCCACATCAAAGATCTCACGTAGAAGATACGCGGCCCTTTCTTTTGGTGACAATCGATCAAGTAACAACAAAAACGCCACTTGCAGTGATGATGCTAACGCTACTTGTTGTTCAGCATTTAACCCAGAATCTGTTTGCACAGGTTCGGGCAACCACTCCCCCACGTAATCAACCCGCTTTCGGTGAGCAGATTTCAGTAAATCTAAACATCGCCGAGTGCTAATGGTGGTTAGCCATGCATCAGGGTTTTCAATCGACCCTTTATCAGCTTGCATCCACTTGATAAAAGTATCCTGAACCGCATCTTCAGCCTCCGCCACGGATCCCAGGATACGATATGCAATGCCTAACAACTTTGGCCGGGCATTTTCAAATGTTTCTAAATTTTGAGGCTCACCCATTTTAATGACCTGATATTTGGAAGCGGTTCCACATATTTATCATTGAAATAGCCGCTGTCAGAATACTTATATCTTTATCTGAGAAATGATCCCGCAATCGGCCCCTAATATCAGAATAATCCATATTCTCTTTTAAGATTGTTAAAGCTTCAGTCCATTCCAATGCCACTTGTTCAGCTTCGGTAAAATCGTCCACATGGCGCCAGACAATGACCCGATCAAGACGGTCATTGGTTTCGCCGTCTTCTCTGGCTTCTTTGGTGTGCATTTTTACGCAGAACCCGCATCCATTTATTTGAGAGGCCCGCAATTGTACAAGATGGTGAATGGCCCGGTTAAATCCTGTGCCAACGATCTTCTGGTTCACGCTTGACATCATTTGCACGATCTCAGGAATTTCGGCGTAGTAATTCACAGGGTTGGAGGTAGTCATAATTACGATCCTTGTTAAATGTCTGCTGTTGATGTGTTTCATTTAACAAGACGATTGAGGGACGGCATTTGTGACACCCCAACAAAATTAGTTTCAAATAATGGACTTAATCGTGAGGACGCGTTCTTCAAATTCAACAATTCATAAATTTCTGTTGATACTGATCAACAACGTCCAGAAGAAGGCTTTTAAGCCTTTTGGCGGCGGGCCCTACTGTATCGAAATTAGGATAGACCAAATTTAGTGTTACCCGTTTATTTGTCGAACCTTCGATTGTTAGTCGTACAATTTCACCGCTATTAATCTCTTCAATTAATGAACAGGTTGGCGCCCATGAAAATCCGTATCCACGTCTCAGCGCCTCTCGCGCCGTACCTGAATGGCTAAAGGTCCAGCGTTGTTCCGCCTTTTGCCAACCGCCGGAATATCGCCGCTTTTCACCGGAGTCTCTTATGACGATTTGGCGGTGCTTTGCCAGTTGTTGAAAAGTGATGGGATCTTTTAGCTGGGCCAGCGGATGATTTGGACCAGTGACAAGGGCAAATTCCATGTCCATCAGTGGTACACCAACGTGCCCGGCTGGCTGCATTCCGCAGATTGCCAGGTCCACTTTCTTCTGAACGATCAAATCTTCTGTGCCAGACATCACACTCTCGATGATCTCCACTCGGGTGTAGGGTGCCTCTTCAGCCAAGCGATCAAGGGCGGCCATCAACAAATGAGGCGGGAATAATGCCTCCGATGCGATGCTGATTGTGGCCTCCCATCCACTGTTGAGAGATTTAGCCGCTGACTCAAGGTTTTCTGCTTCATCCAGCAAGGCTCGAGATCTGCGAAGAAGAAGCTCTCCCGCCTCTGTAAGCACTGCTTTTCTGCCGTTTATAGTGAGAACATCAAGCCCCAATTGCTCTTGAATTTTTGAGACAGCATAGCTTATGGCACTCTGGCTTTTATTGAGTTTTTTCGCGGCCTGAGCAAACCCACCTTCAGTGATAATGCAATGTAGAATTCGCCATTGTTCCAGGCTGACTTTTGGTGCTGACATATTAAACCTATCAATAATATTGACCTTTATGATCTGATTATAGCTCTTTTAAATCGGTTTTGTAGATACTAAATCTGGTGCAGATGAAAATTCACAAGCCAGAAAGGCCACGATCATGACAAACATTCTACACATCAAAAGCAGCATTCTTGGGGATGCAGGGCAATCAAACCAGATCAGTCAAAAATTTGTTGATCAATATCTTATTACCCACGGGGGCAGCGAACTCACTGTTCGGGACTTAAGTGAAAACCCGATCCCCCATTTAACCGGCGAAGCAATTGGTGGATATGCTCTTGCACCAGAAGATCGCACAGAGGCACAAGCCGAAGCCGCTGCACTCTCTGATACACTGATCAATGAACTTCGCACTGCCGATATCATTGTCATGGGCCTCCCCATGTATAATTTTGGTGTGTCATCCAGCATGAAAGCCTGGATCGACTATGTGGCGCGGGCTGGTGAAACTTTTACCTATACAGAAAACGGCCCAGTAGGTTTGCTAAAGGGAAAGAAAGCCTACATCTTCGCAGCCCGCGGCGGAAAATACTTTGGAACTGCCACGGATACCCAAACAGGCTTTATTGAAACCATCCTCAAATTCTTTGGGATCGTTGATTATGAAATCGTTTACGCCGAAGGCCTGAATATGGGCGATGAGCCCAAAGCGGATGCACTTGCGGCCGCGAATGTGAAGGTCGCTGAACTGGCAGCATAAACACTAAGCCAGCTGAGGAATGATTATTCCCTAGGGAAAGCATAAAAAAAAGGGCGGCTCAGTGAGCCGCCCTTTTTCATTATTTGATGTCGAAATTAGCTTTCATCACCGACATTAATGCCCAATGCCAATAATTCACTAGATGTTTGGTCTCCCGGATGATCACCCAGAGCAACACCATCTAATGTGATTGAGAAGGAATTTACGCCTTCAATGGTGATAACAGTACTGCCAGCAGTTTCATCTAGATGAACATCCGCTGCACGGTCCTCATCGGCGATACCCAATGAGTCAAACAATGCGTTCAAGTCGATCTGATCGCCATCGCCATCATGATCAAACCCAAAGATCGTGTCGTCGCCATCGCCATCGCTGGTGTAATCGAACCTATCTGCATCGTCGCCGCCGGTAATGCTATCGTCTCCGGCGCCACCATTGAAGTAGTTATCGCCGTTACCACCATTCAGAACATCATCTCCGCCGAGGCCAAACATGACATCATCAACGTCACTGCCCGTCAGAGTATCGGAGGATCCGCTACCGGTATGAGTTTCGCTCATAAACGAGCTGTCCTCTGCGACTTTAACAGTCAAAGTCGCGGTAACTTCATCGCCGCTAATATCGGTCAATGTGTAAGTAAAGGTTTCTTCTTGAAGACCGTTGATACCATCAGGTGCTGTGTAGGTATATTCCCCATGCTCATCAATTTCAAACGTGCCGCCAAGGAACGTTGTGAAACTAATGGAGCCTGTACCAACAGCGTGTGGTGACCCGTCATGTGAAACCGACGTCAATAGAGTGCCATATTCCACAAAATCTGTATCACCCCAAGTATGAGTACTATCTGGGTCGTTCATTGGGTCGTCGAGAACGTTACCAGAGACTTCACTAGTCAACCCTGATACGACATTCTCAATTGAGTGAAGGGTAACGTTGTCGACGTAAAGTTTTGAAGTATGACTGCCATTAGTCATATCAACAATACCTAATATTAATTGATAAGACCCTGTCGATGGTACAGTAACTTCAATATTTCCGTCGTCATCTGAACCGACTTTAATAGAACCCGTAACTAAATCACCTGTTAAAGTATTTTTCAGAATGTAGAACGAACCATCACTAAAAGAGCCTCCGTGAGTATCTTGATCAAAATCCCAATCAAAAGAAACTTTATCGCCAGCAGTCGCTGAGAATGTATCAATAACAATCGCAGATCCTTCCACAGAATTGGCTATATTTGGAATTCCGTTAATGGTACCGATTGGCACACCTATATGGCCTTCCAGTGTTGAGGTACTTTCAGCGCCGTCACCTCCCTTGGTGGTGACCTTACCCTCATTACCGGATTTACTGCCGGCACCATATTCAGACCATCCGTTGTGGTCGGAAAAGT
>Ga0209826_1001515_pt1 | contig 16145 bp, 15 predicted proteins | sample GOMGulsemesocosm_5_FD_184637 | JGI IMG/M metagenome (GOLD analysis project Ga0209826, IMG submission 184637) | Methane-oxidizing microbial communities from mesocosms in the Gulf of Mexico - GOM15C Gulf of Mexico (SPAdes) (version 2) | ecosystem: Environmental > Aquatic > Marine > Cold seeps... | reverse complement strand
CTGTTATCGACCCATAAGAGACATAGAATAAATTATTTATGACACGGAATAGCATCAAAACAACCAGCTTTTCTGATTGATTATTTGATTATAAAAACTTGGAAAAGCAACCATATTTCCCACTTCATAATTTAATTTGTACCTGACTCCGGTTATTATGAGCTAGGAATACGCAGATTCATCACAGCCTTGCTATGATATATGGAGGTAATATTACTTTATGTTACGAGCAAAATTTTTCTTGCAATATGAGGCGGACCATATATGACCTGAGTTATTCTTCCATTTTATTTTTGAGCACATTGAGCGCTTCCTTTACCAAATTTTCATTATTAGAATTCAAATTATTTTTATTAAGCCATTCTAAAAAATCTTTCATATCGGTGTTATTATCAGGTGGATACTTGGTTACAATTTGTCCCCACGATGTCTTTTTCTTTTGTTGGCTGTCAATAATTCGGTTTAAAACACTTTCATCAATATCAACGGAAATAAGGTTTCTTGGTTTATTATACGCATCTATAATTTTTCCTTTTAATTGTCTATTATGATATTGTCTAGGTAACCATTGATAAAAAGATTTTAAAAACTCACGATATGAATTGGTAATAAGACCTAGGTGTGCATCCTGAGGTTTCTTGACCGTTTCACTAAAACCTAAATTTGCGTCTTCAGCTTTTGTTTTCATCCATTCCAGAGGAATGAGTGATAATACATCAAGATCATAGCCCCCTCCTACATTGGAGTGAGCACCTGCAAACCACCGTTGTTCCGCATATTCTGGAATGTACGGCTCTTTTTTAGTATTCTTTCCTTTTAATGGGACAATCAATAAGCGTTCTGCATATGCCTTTCTGTGTTCATCAATAGCAAGAGCATGATAAACTCTATTAACGATTGGAGGAACATGCCTTGTATGACGAAGTACGAGCGTACCTTTATTACTTAACATTTTTTCGTTTATACTCTTCTTCCCCTTTGCCTTCTTTTTAACCCACTCAGGCAACACTGAAAGCAAGGTGTCTTTAAGCTTGCTGTTTGGTTTAAAACGTCCTGCATCACCTGTCAGTGCCTCCAACCCAGCGGCTCGCACAGTATCAAATATCCCAATGAACTCTATCTCTACACCTTCCTGATGATATAACTGAATCAATCTTTCTTCATTAGTGAGTTCATTTATATTCCCAATTGCCATGATTTGTTCGAGATTTCTATGATTCTTCTTATTATTTTCATTGTCTAATACAGTCGCATTCTTATAGCGTTCAAATAGTTTTTTTACGGAAATAGGAGCGTGTCTATAAAGTAGGCCACACCAAGCTATGAAGCCTACCAAGCCCAAAGCGGCAAATGCCCCCCTGCTGAAACCGAATATGAAAATTTTATCACCTAGCTCATAATGTTGTCGGAGCCATTGATAACCATCACACAAATTGCGCGTAGTGTATTTTCCAAATACGCTTCCCCAGAACCACTCTCCCTTTGCAGTACCTACTCCAGGGCGATAGAAAGATAGCTGCTCTCTATCATCTTTATGTGATGACAGCATCGTATATAGCTTGTATACGTTCGTATCCGATTGACTATCATTTTCTGTACCATCAAAAAACATAACCAAGTTTTTATTCATTTCAGTACCTCTTAGCACTTTGCGTTAACTTATTGTTTGGCATCAAGTATTAGAAAGTAATAGAGAATAGGGGCTTCTACTCTTCACACCTCGTCCATTACAAGGTGTTACCCCCCCCAAAAAAAGGAAGGGGGGAGGTATAGGTATGGCAAGAAGCGATACCTTGCTAAAGTATGCAACTGTTACCAACTTTAGGGTTGACAGACTTGTTCTTCGACTTCCTGTTTCATTTTCAACTCAAAGAATGCATCAACTTGGCTTTGTAGTGTGTTTGCACACTCATTACTCACTCGTTGCCCACATTTTCGTTTTACTTCTCGACTGATTTTTTGGTATTCCCTGGCTGCACTAATCACAATTTTAGTCCCGTCGAGACATGATAAATCAGGTGGTGTAGGTGGCTCTTCAGGTGTTAGCGGGTCTGTTTCACCTGCATCAAGACGCCCATTTAGGTTAGCATCCTCAACCCCATCCTTTAGATCATCCCCATCTGTATCATCGTTGTTCGGATCCGTAATAGTTGTTGGATCCATATCTGGAATAAAAATGCCAAGATCAGTATCAGCCCCTTGTGGTGCAGACAATCCAGATTCCGTACCGTCTAGAATACCATCACTATCAGTGTCTAGGCTATTTGGGTCAGTCTCTCCTGCATCTGTAACACCATTGGCGTTAGCATCCTCGTAACCATCCAATAAGCCATCATCGTCAGTATCATCATCTATTGGATTGGTCATTGTGGTTGAATCAGCATCTGGGATAAAAATTGATAAATTAGTATCATCACCCTGCGGCATAATCAAACCGCACTCAGTTCCATCTACAAGCTCATCTCCATCAGAATCGGCATTCAGTGGATTAGTGGCATATTCACCTGGACATGATGATCCATCTTCTTGGCCATCCAAAAGGCCATCATCGTCTGTATCATCATCATTTGGGTCTAAGCCGAGTGTGATTTCGTCAAAATCTGAAATCCCATCGTTGTCGCTATCTTCAGAAGGTGTAGCTGTTAATTCAAAATGTGCGTTTATGGGAAGATACAGTGGATCGCCATCGACTGGTCCAGGGGGAGTTGAACCACTTATTGGACCAGCCGCCAAAAAGCTTACAGTAAGTGTTACAGACTGTCCGAGTTGTGGGCCTAGGTCAATAACTAACGGACCTTCACCACATGATATACATACACCAGCTTCTACAGAAAACTCATTTATCGGCGGTTGAGATATTCTCTGATATGTAACAACCTGACTGGGTCCTATTTGCACATCAACATCGCCAACAGTGTAGACATTATTATTTATATTTATCTCAGGATAGAAGACCGTAGCTGTCGCTATCGGTGTGATGTTTGAACCTGGATTAAACACCATGGTACCAAACTGCTTTATCACTGTATCACCAACGTTAATATCAAGATTAACGACTTGTGTAGTAAACTCAATAGGCGCGGGTGGCGGCTGTACGTCAGCTCTATTAATATAAAAACTTAACGTAACTGCTTGTGTAGTTGTTGTTATTACGGAAAAAAATATGATCAAAGTAATACGGATAAAAAAACTATGTGTTGTACATGTGTTTTCGAAATTTTTCGATTTATTATAAATCATGAATTTCTCCTTAATGCTTTTAAATAAATTTAGTTTTCGTTATTATCTCATTACAATATATACGCTTATTTGAAAAGCTTTTCTACTGAGTATTATTGTCAAGAATTAGAGGTTTCTGATTTATAAAAAAAGTGATGGAATAAAATTAATTCTCAGTCTCTTTTGTGGGTTCCATGTATATGGCTACTATGCAGAGTATGGAATTATGCAGAGAAAGCAGGTTTTAGATGATAGCGAGAATCGAAATCGCTGACCTACAGACGAGTTAGGTGAATTTATACTCGACATAGTTTCGCCAATATTCTGAAATGGAATCTCTATCAAGTCTAGGCTAAACGAAGAATAAAGAACCGGAACGCAGCTTAATAACTAAGAATCCGACATGAAAATTAGGTATTTTCAGCCACTTTGAATAGTTAATAGGGTGCTTTAACCACTATAACTATGCAGAGGTCACCGTCTGCTTTTCCCGCAGGGGACCTTGTCTTGTGAGTAATTTCAAGTATCTTCAAGTATCAACTTTTCATAGTTTCATACTCTGCATAATGGCTGTAATATGCCTATAATTTATATATATCAAAATAACCAATTTATTATCTCAAATCACAAGTCAACAATACTTATTTTGAACTAAATACACAATAGGTATGAATACCTATATGTTACTAGTTAAAAGTAGGTGGCTTTGATATTTAAAAACCTGTTCATTTATTTAAAAATGCAAAGAATACATAAAAATTGCCGATGTTTCTATGTCTGGTTTTGGCTGGCAAGTGCCCGTTCACTCTGATTAACAATCAAGAGAAAATATTGTTAGATCTGGGGTAATATCAAGTTGATGAGCCCCAATTATTAATAAAGCTTCATTTCAGGTCTAGTGACTTCCTGCTTGTGTGTATTAAGCTGTTTAGAGTTATTTATTTCATCCATTCTCATTACCTCTTGCATGAGTAACCACTATAAATATTTGCAGTCTATTTATAAAATATGCGTAACTGAGACACACAGTCTATAAAGCTCTATCAGATATTGAACATCAACCGTGGCTCGATGCCTGCCATCCACCATTTTTCTTGCTTCAAGTTTTAATTGCTCATACAGCTGCCAACATTTTCTATTATCTGATTCGATTTTCTGAAGAAGTGGCAACATGACTGTATCACTGTGAATTATTTTAAATTTAGCATAGCCAAGATCAGATCCTTCACCAAAGAGTACATCAACCCACCCTTCATCGAATGGTCCACCATCAGCGTATATGGTTTCTCCTGGTTCAATCGACTTAGACATTCGCCCACATAAAAAACGAGGATGAACACCTTTTTCTCTGCATTGTTTTCTTGATATTCCGTGTATTTGCTGTGCATTAAAATCCCAGTCGGTCCAATATTCGACTGAATAAGGATTGATTAAATGACTCTCGATTTTGCCTTGCTTATCTGACCAAGCCACTTCAATTGGGTAGCTGTCCATAGATAAGGAGCTTGCTTCTACATCTAAAAATCGAGGTATTACAGGCATAATAATTTCTCTTCGCTGAAGCTTTTGTTCAAATAAAAATCACCTGGATAACCACGTGGATTGCTCACGATTCTTACGCCAGCAACCTCATAATCTACTGATTGATGTATGTGTCCGTGACACCATAAATCAATTTTATCAGCCCTATTTGATATAAATTTTTCAAGGTTTGAGCCATATGCTGAGTTATTTGTATAACGCATAGTCGGGCAATGATGCGTCACTACAACAGTCTTACCATTATGTCTTTTATTAAACATATTGCTTAGCCATTCAATCGATTTTCTATGAAGTAAATAAGCAACTGTTGGAGAGAACAAATCAGGGTCAGAACCGTATTGACTGTCTAATTCCATGAGCGACAGGGCTCTTTCTCTGTTTATATGATTCGACCACCATTCTTTGCATCTGATATATTTATAGTCGCTCATCTCGCTCCATGATTTTGCTATTTCAGTATGTGAATAGCGTGCAAAATCTGTCCATAACGTGCAGCCAAGAAACCTTACACCCTTGATTATCACAGCATCATTCTCAAGAAAATGGATACCCAGGTCTTTGGCTTTTGATCGCATTTCATCAATTACTGATAAATCGCAATCGTAGTATTCGTGATTGCCAGCAACATATATTATTTCTTTGTTTTTAAAGCGATGCCGAGCCCACTCGATGCCATTGACCCATTCACCTATATCGCCGGCCAGGACAATAACATCAGCGTCTTCTGGATAATCAAAGTCTAATTGCTCATAGTAAAGAGCGGGATCAAATGAATTATTTGAATGTTCTGTATGTATGTCACTTGCTAAAAATATTTTCATGTTTTTGTTCGCTTTTTAAACGCAAGGCTTGGACTCTGGTTCGTTGTAATTACTGTTTTTTCTTTGTAATAAACTTTAAAAAAAGGTGATTTGTTATTTACTCTTTCGCTGTATAAATAACAAATGAAGTGATGAACAACTTCTTCATTGTTTGAATCAGAAAGAACTTCGTTTGTTGACCATTTATTGATGATTGTTCCTTCATCTAATTTTGGTTCTGTTATATCGAATAACATTTTAATATCCTATTCTTGCTGCTAATTCTTCGCCAGCGAGATTCGCTATGCCGCCGATTGATGTACCAGTAACATTGATTCCATTTTTCAATTTATCACGATAATAACGATGATGATGACCGTGAAAAATATGCTTTGCTCCTATCGCTGCAGCTAGCTCATCCAAGGCTTTATAGCCGTGTTGATGGCAGCTCGGCGCTTCATGAGTAACTAAGATATCTGCCTTGACATGCCCTTTCATTTTTTCATATTCGTGATGCCAGATTGAATGCTCCAGATGTAAAGGTATTTTTTTTACATTAGACGGTTTGCATTTGAGCCAGTGCTGTTTGCTTTCCCATTTCACAATTTCGCCAGGCCGCCAATTTCGGCCCATAAAAATGCCGCCTAAGCCAGCAATTCTTAAGCCATCGATCTCGATGACTTTAAGATGTAAATTGTTATAGCTGAGCGCTGAAAAATACAGGTTTTCATATTCTGTAATGCTGTCAAAATCGTGGTTACCAGGTATCCAGTAGATTTTGCACAGGCCGATAATTGCTTGTAAGTATTGTTCTAAAGGCGCTTCAAGGTTGTAGTCACCGAGCAAGATGATCGCCGCCGGCTTGTATTTGAATACAGCACTGATGACATTTGCAAAGCAGCCGTGCGGATCGCCGCAAAATAAAAATTTATTTTTGTTGAGCATGGTCGTTTCTCTCTATATTTTAAGAGCGTGACCGCAGGATTTTTATTTGAGTTTTTCTGAGAAGAAAAGTGTTGAATAGAATCACTAGGGCCATGCCCCAGTAATTTGATGTTCTTTTTAAATTCGGGGTTAGGTTGTTGTGCTAATAATTCGATGATTAATAATCGACGGGCACAAAAAGGCAGCAACTAATGTAGTTGTTTTTAAAATGGTATACATACTGCCCTCCCCTTCTTTTGGTGTTTATTTGGTTGATTGCTTTTTAGTTTAACGTGAATTGTTATATTTTTGGAAAAATTTTAAAAAAACTTTAGTTTCACCGGAAAAATAAACTTATCCGGTTATAATTAATATAACTAATTTAGAACTAAAATAAATATGGTTGAAAAATGGGTAGACGTACGTTAAGTGATGAAGAAAAAGAACTGAGAGAACAGCGTAAAAAGAGATCAAGGAAGCAAAGGCTCTTGCTAGAAAAAACAGAGCAAAGAACAAGTCTGAGTTGGATATTGATGATCCAATAGCTGCTAGAGAAGGTGTAAAGATTATAGATTTCATTAGAAGTGCATTAAAAGAAAGAGCTGAGGCGACAAAATGATAGTTACTGTTTATGCGACAAAATCATCAACAAAAACATCCATTGCTGTATCAACAGCCATCCATTTAGCCAACCATGGAAAAGACGTCCTCATGGCTGATCTAGACACTCAGGCGAGCGCATCATCGTGGCTGGAATTTCGCTCTGAAGATGAGAATTTAAAGCAAATTCCTTGTATTCAAAAATACGGTAAAACTGTATCGAAAGACCTTAAAGAGCTTGATAGCCGCTATGAAATAGTGGTTGCTGATTGTGGCGGGAAAAATGATACAAGCGGGCGTAGCGCATTACTTGTTAGTGATATCGCGATCATTCCAATTATTCCTTCTTCTTTATCTTTGTTGACCTTGGAAGCAAGCTTAGATGCTTGTTTTGAAGCCAAATTACTTAATGAAAAATTAAAAGTTTTTGTTGTCTTAAGCGGTTGTAGCTCACATCATCTTGTTAAAGATACCGATGAAAGCAAGGAGTTTGTTAGAGAAGCATTAGCTGAATATAAAGAAGAAAATGTTGCATTGGTTGACAGCACTATTACAGCAAGAAAATGTTGGATGGATATTGTTTCGCTAGGTAAAGGTATTACTGAATCAAATCATGCAAAATCAATTTCTGAATTTGAATCTTTAATGGATGAGGTTTTTTATGGCGATAATTAAGCACTCTAAGACAAAGAAAAAAGATACCAAGCTGGTCACTACGGAAAGCTCTTTTTTATCAAAAGCAGAAGACTATCAGGTTGATATTGATCCTGATCTAAAAGGGCTTTCTTTAGATGATTTGGCTGTTCGATATGAAGAGATTGATAGGCAGTCGCATATTCTTAAAGGAAAGATTTTATTGGAAGCTAGGAGTCGTTTTGGGTCTGACAAAGAATTTGGAAAATGGATTTCTACCCAGACATTATGTCTGGGTAGCGGCACTCAAAAAACAAGAAATCGATTAATGCATTTAGCTGAGTTCTTTGATGATGACAATAGAGATATGGAAGGTATTTCAATAACAGCTGCTTATGAAATTAGCTCTCCAGCGAACAAGGAAATTGCTGAAAAAATCTATGGAGAAGTCCATAAAAAAAATCTTTCAGTAAAAGAAGTAAAAGCATTAATTGTCGATAACTCTGAAAAACAAGATGACATTGAAGTAAAAAAAGAAGATCAACTATGTGTTGAAGAAGAGTTGGCAATCAAGATTGTTGATAAGGTTTTAAAAGGTAAAACATCCAGCTTTAAACGTGATGTTTTACAAAGAGCGATTAAATATCTGGATAATCAGAAATAGCTAAAAAGCAGGTGTGATAAAGCATTAAGGGGGGTAGCTTGTTGATATGAAAGATACTTGCTATAATCGTTAGAGTATTTAAAAGCCCTGCTTTCTTTTGAAATTAAAAAGTGACAGGCACAAAAAAACCGCTTTGGCGAGCGGTTTTGATGTCCAGGAAAACCTGGGATTTTTAGTCCGTTAATGGTCGTTACCTTATTCTAGCTTGCAGGCGAGGAAGGTAACGACCAGTGGATTTCTCCGTTAACTGAGAGCAATTATAACATGAGACACGAAAAGTACAAATTTTTTAGCCTGCATAAACGATTAGTTTATGCATGTTACAACATTTAAATAACCCTCAAAACGAGACTCAATCTTCCGAGTCACAACTATCAAACACTTATAAAAGAAGTTCAGCTTCTGACTTTTTGTCGCTTTTTGATTTTAATCAAGAAGAGTACTGTCGCTGGTTTCTTACAGGTACAGATCAAAGAAAATTTAGCTTTATTGGTGATGAATCTAAGTCAATAAATGTATCTCAAAGCCAAGCCAAAAAATATAAGACAAACATTGATGAAGTATTTAAAAGATCATCAAAAAATGAAGTTTTTTGGACTCCGAATCAATATTTTTACTGGAAGAATCACAAAGGATTAGCGCTGCTGTCAGCTAACTATATTGATATTGATACACTCAATCATAAAAAGCTATCCGATGCCGATGCTGAAATTCTATTTCAAAAAGTTTTTAAAGCCATAAGTGACTCTGGTATTCCTGCGCCTACCGGCTATGTAAAAACAGGCTTTGGGGGACTTCATTTGTATTGGATCTACTCAGAAAAAATCGATGCAATGAATTACTTAAAGCGCAAATGGAAAAGCATTGCTAACGAGCTTATTGATCGATTATCTAAAGAGCTAACCAAGGATGTTTGTGAAATCGATATAGGCTGTTCAGTTGACGCTGCTCGTTATCTTAGATTACCTGGATCATATAGAGTTGTTGAAGAGCCGGCCAAAAAAGCTCCGGTTCGTCAGAAAAAAAATGAATCAGATAAGGCTTTCAAAAAAAGAAAGAGAATTAATCAAATAGCGATCGATGAGTATCCAGCCAAAAAAGAAGAGTTTGATTACTTATCTAATCCAAAAAACGTAAAGTTGAGAAGAGCAGGGGAGATCAAATATAAAGTTGTAGACGCATTTCTAGGCGGTCCGACTTACAATTTTGACGATCTTTATAATTCGCTTGGGCTTAACATCAAGAAAGCTAAAAAGTTTGTAAACAAACCAAGCCAACAGGCTTTAACCGAAAAGCAAAAAGCAGATAAGGCAAAAAAGAGAAAAACAAGCAGGCACACGATAGGCCAGTGGTGGTTTAAAAACTACACACATATCATTAAGCATGCTCGCAAGCAGGGGATTAAAAACGGGCAGCGTGACTTGTACTTATTCATCCTTTTTGTGTGCCTTCAACACATCAAAGGCACTGAAGGCGCATGGATTGAGATCAATAAGATCAATGAAGAATTGATTGGGTTTAGTGAGTCAGAGGTTGAAAGAGCGCTACAAACGGCAATTAAAGGAAAAGATCCGACAAGGGAAGGACCAATTTATAGATACAACAAGAGAGGTATGGCGAAATACTTAACTCAAATCGGCGTTAATACAGCTTATTTATTTGAGAATGACAAAGTTAAGCTAACGCAGGGGGAAGTTAAAGAAAGGTTGTCAGTGGGCGCTACTATAACAGCAAAAAACAAGTCTGAAGCAACGCTTAAGAAGATTCAAGGCGTTGTTAATATAATGATAGAAAAGGGCGACAAGCTCACTAAGGCTGCAGTCTCAAAGGCCTCTGAGTTTGGGTTAAACACAGTAAAAAGACATTGGAATAATCTTGATTTGGAAAACGGCCCATTAGCTATGTGTCTATATATCTCCCCCCCATGTGAAGCTAGCGAGCAGATGGGGGAGAGCTCTTCTTTTCTTTATAGATCTCTTTCTTTAGTCAATCATTCTAGAGATCTTGATCAGACTGAGTTAATTAATGATCTGGATATAGAAATAAACGATTTTAAATATATGGATAAAGGTAAAAAGGAATGATGAGAATAATAAATAAAGAAAGAAAGTATCGTGATGTTTTTATATCTGAACTAATGTTGAAAGATTTTTCATGTTTTTTTAATGCTGATGGTGTTGGCAAGGCTTTTTATTTCGATGTTAAAGACAAAGCTTTTAAAACATATGAGCAATCTTTTAATAAAATAAAAAAGGTTAAATATAAAGATATAGAGAAATCTTGGCTTGTTTTTGAAGTCAATGCTAATGGTGTTGAATCTATAGCAAATGATTCCAATTTGCCTGAGCCTTCTTTAATAGTTAAAGAAGTTTGGCAAGATGGTAAGTCAGTAAAAGCTAATTTGTTTTATAAGTTATCAGAAGCCATTGGATCTCGATCTAGTAGAGAAAATATAAAAAATAGGGTTGATATAGAAAATGCATTTACTGAAGCCATAGGAGCTAATAAGAGCTTTAAAAAGAAAGAAATCAGAAATCCTTTTTATTTAGAGTATCAAGCTCTGGTAAGCGATATAGAGCCTTATGATCTTGATGAGTTAGCTGAATACGTGGTTAATGAAGTCAGTACAGAATCAATTAAATATCCATCCTTATTAGCTTCAAATAAAGATATTTTTGATAACCTGGTTGAGTTTGTTCGAGATGATGAAGATGGATATTTGGCTGAGATGGATAAAGAAGAATTGACAATTATTTTAGAAGAAGAGGCGGTTGGTGTTAATTATTTATTGAAGTCAGTTTTTGAAATTGGTGAATTAAAGATGATTGTTAAGGCTGTTGTTGAGCATGAATTAGAGATTAAACCTAGTGTAGAAGCCGTGACAGAAGCTTCACATTTAAGTGTTGTAACAATTAAAGCAGTTGATTATAGATCAGTAAAAAAGGTATCTCGGAGTGTTCATCAAGATAAATTAAATAAGGTTGTTGATCTAAAAGTTGTTAAAGATCGTAAGACAGATAATAAAGACTCTTCAGTAGTGACCGAGCCTTTATTACCTGTCTTAAAGCCTCTAAGCAGCAAGGTCAATGATCATATCAAAGAAATATGTGACAAATATACTTCTCAGCATTCATCCAAGGCATACAAGAAAGCAGTGAAGTCCGCTGTGAAAGCGAGTTCTCATGAAAACAAAGAAAGTTTTCATTTAATGTGCGATAGTGCTTTTCATATATTAATTCGAAATCAGATCGAATCTATTTTAAAGAAGTGTATCTATCCCATGCGCATATCAGAGCGAGATTCTATAACTATTTCTGAAATTGAAAAACGAACAGGTTTAAATTTCTCTGAATTTGAAGAGTTCTGGCAAGTTTTTGAAGATTCGCTTTCTCGTCGATCCGATGCTGTACTTAGGATTTTGGGTTCTCTTAGAAATGTATATCAGGATGCTACTGAAGTTCTGCTTGAAAAACTTTTGTATGACGTTATGTTTAGTCAAATAGACTTTAAAATTAGAGATATGGTTTCTAATGGTGTTCGTCGTGAAGATATTACTTGTTTTTCCCTGGCTGACGGTATATTTTTTCCCCTTGTTGAAATAAAGCCTATTCTTGATCAGATTAATCTTGATTATTTTGTTTGTGTGCCTGAACAGCAACAGCAAGATCAAAAGCGAATTAGTTCTAGTTAAGAGCGGTTGGCTATGAAAGCGATGGCTTTTTCGACTACATCTAATAAGAGCAAGAGCATAAGCGCTATGGAAGGGTATTAAGCTCATTCACTACAACAATAAAAGAGCAAAAAGCAATATGGATTCTTTAGAGCAAAGAGCCTAGTTTTGCTAATACATATATATTTTAGCCTTATTTTAAGGCTTTTGAGCCCATTTGTTGGCTTTTCTGATCTTTTTCATGGCTCTCATAGCAATTTCGATATTTTCTTTAACAGCGCCTTCATATCTAATAATAAAATATTCCAAGCGATCGATATCTTTTGATTTATCTGCTGCAGTCCTTCCTTTCTTAGAAAATTCTTTAGTCAAAACAAGTCTTGAGATACTCCGACCCAGCCAGCCTTTTATAATATTTGAAGCCAAGGTGGGCGTCATATCAGTATTTTCTTTTTTTATGATTATATTCAGCTGTTCCAATACGATTGATTGCTTGTATCGCTTACCAGCCGCAGCATATTCAGATCCTCTTAATGGCGCATTTCGGCCTTCTTCAAATACCTGGTTAGCAAGTTGAATATCTTTTTTATATATTTCTGAATATTGTTTGTGATTCATAATATTAATTAATAGCTGTGCTGGCCGTCGAAATTATTATCTCTTTCCTGATTTTTGCAATTTGTACATTCTGATTCAGTACAAGTCATATCTTCGCCGCAACGACAATTTTTAAGTCCGTCGCAACCGGTTTCAAAGCAAAACTCACATTCTTCCATTTATTCTCCTAGATTTTATATAGCTAATATATATAAACATTAGCATATTATTAATATATAGCAAGTGAGTGCATTGGTTTATTGTAAATCAATAAAAACCGACGTCTTCCCCTAAAATCCTGCTCTCTTGCAGGATTTTTAAGTCGGTTTTGCTCTTTTTATTTAAAAATGCTGTTTTAGCTATAGTATCTTCAAATTTACTCCTGGTTTCAGTGTTTTCGCGGGTTTGAAGCTATATTTTATGATTTTCAAAAAATAAATAATTTATTTTTCCTTTAACTGTAATTACATAATTATCGTAATTACACTTGGTATTACGTGATAAATGGTTTAAAATAGATATATAAATTAAAGAAAAGGAGATTTAAAGATGGGAAAGAAATTAACTGAAGTGGTTGTTCATAATGCGTGTAATGAAATTATGGGACAAGGTGAGAAGCCCACAGCTTTAACGCTTTTAGATAAGCTAGGCAGGGGTAGCTTAACCACTATTACCAAGTATTTGATGACTTGGACTAAAGAAAATGAAGAGCAAGCTGCGGAAGCTGAAACCAGGCCGGCTGTTATTGAGTTGCCGGACAATCTTGTAAAAAACGGCGAAGAATTGTTAAAGACAATGTGGAATACTGCTAGGGATCTTGCAGGTGTTGAGGTTGAAATTCAGAGAGAAGCATTAAAACAAGCTGAATTAGTTAATCAAAAAAAGGTTGAAGACGCATATGAATTTAGTGAAGCTCAATCTAAGGCAATTGATCGATTGGAAGAAGAATTGGAATTGGCTAGGGCTGATATTGCTAATGAAAAAGATGCCCATAGCAAAGCTGACAAGGCTTTAAATGAAGCAGAAAAAATCAATGTTGGTTTAATTAAAGACTTAGATCAAGCGAATGAAAAAAATTCTGGATTAAATAAATTGGTTGCTGATCTCGAAGCTAAGAATAAAGCTGTTGAACAAGATCTGGTTACTTTAAAAGAACAGCAAGCAAAAGAGATTGTTGGTAAGGATAAAGAAATTAATTCGCTTGATATGCAAGTGCATAAGCTTCAATCGTCTCTTGATAGTGCTGTTAAGACTAATGATGGATTGAGAGCTGATATTAAAGAGATGGCTGTTGAGCTTAAAAATAGTCAGGCTGAAGCGGTTAAATTGAGTGCTTTATATGAGGGTGCTGGTAAGCAAATAAAAGCGATTGAGAGTGATATTAAAGCTGTTAAATCTGATGCTGAAGCTGAGATCGTGGAAGTTAAAAAAGAGCTTAAAACGGCTCAGAATGATGCTGTTATCTCTGGCAAAGAAGTCGCTAAGCTACAAGGTAAGCTTGAAGTTTATGCTTTGAAAGATAAAGAATCTGTTAATAAATAGGGGGTACTTAATGTATACATATTAAGTACATGATATGTATTTGTTATGTACACGATTATAGCCAGCTAGCCGCTGTGTGTTAAATCGGCTCGGCTTATGCCTTGGCTGGCATGCTAAAGATCGTAACCAATTGCTTTTTAGTTTACATTTTTTAAAAAATAACTTGATAACTTGATAACTTGATAACTTGATAAGTTTTTAGTTAAAAGTGTGAATTACGCATCATTAGATAAAAATAAAGGTGACTGTTTTAGAGAAATGGTCATCTTTTATAGATGATTTAATCTCTTTAGCCGACGCAATTATGTATCGGAGAGATCGATGCGACTGGAAGTGAGCTGGAAGAATTTTAATTGTTGTTTAGATCATTTGTTTAAAAATGGAAAATGGTCAAATATTGATGTTAAAAAATAGGAGAGAAGTGTGAGTAATAGCGAAATTTTTAAGATGATATTACATCTTACTGGTTGTGATAGAGACAAAGATAATCTGATTTATATTTTTGAACTTGGCGGCATCGACAAGGCTAATAAGCAAAAAATAAAAAGATGGCAAGATGGGCTTAGTAACAATGAGTATTTTGATATGCCTGATTTTATTTTAGATGGTTTTTTTCAAGGATTGTTTAAATACAGAAGTGAGAAAGCAGAGAAAGGAATTAATGTTTTTAATTTTCCAGGCTGTGAAAAGTTTATTAAAAATAGAGGTTAAGTTATAGCCATAAAAAAGCCCGAAAAACGGGCTTCTATTAATGGCTTACTCAGCCACTTACTATTTCTTTCTTAACGGCTTGCGCAGCCGATAACTGGTTGCTGTTTAGCAGTAAATTATATTACTTTCTATTTCTGAATAGCTTGCTCAGCTAATAACTTTCCAACAACTCTAGTAACTTTATATCATGCATTTTTAATCGCGTTAAGAAATTTGTTGATAAGAATGCATTTAATTTTTAGGCGTACAATAAACACCATAAAAAAGCCCGAAAAACGGGCTTCTATTAATGGCTTACTCAGCCACTTACTATTTCTTTCTTAACGGCTTGCGCAGCCGATAACTGGTTGCTGTTTAGCAGTAAATTATATTACTTTCTATTTCTGAATAGCTTGCTCAGCTAATAACTTTCCAACAACTCTAGTAACTTTATATCATGCATTTTTAATCGTGTTAAGAAATTTGTTGATAAGAATGCATTTAATTTTTAGGCGTACAATAAACACCCATTTGATTGTTGTTCGGGTGATGATATCAATAGGATTTAAATAATCCTATTTTTTTGCTTAAAAGTGTTCAACAAATGTGACAGATTGTATTTTATGTATTTTTGTTAAATAAACCTTGTGTAACAGTCATGACAATAAGATTTTAATAGAAAGGTCGTAGGTTTTACTGAAAATCAATGGTTATTGGGTTTGAATAGCGAATATTTATATTGATAAGGGGCATATGGCACCATAAATCAGATGATATCAGTAGAAACGTCGTAGGTTTTACTGAAATAAAAGTGCTTACAGCATTATAAACAGATCCAAAACAGGAAATAAGATAGGTTTCAATAGAAACGTTGTAGGTTTTGCTGGAATAAAAATAATACAGTATTTAAGCGATATCCCAGTTTTATCGGGTGATACAGAGATTTTTAATAAAAGTTCATGAGTTTAAATGTCGTAGGTTTTATGTTTTTAGGATTGGAAGTCGTAGGTTTTACTGGAATAAAGGAAAGTACTTATTTAACACATGAATTAAGGCTATTTAGTGCCTAAATAGCTATGAATAATAGGAGTTTTCAAATTAATTCAATAGAAAGGTCGTAGGTTTTACGGTTATGGAAATTAGGCTTGAAAGATATCATTATTCAATTTCAGTGCGGTTAATTGATAATTCAGCCTTAAAAAACCTTTTTTATTCCACCTTCTGAGATTGACTGAATGTAACCAAAAGGGAGCCCTTTTGACAG
>Ga0209826_1001514_pt1 | contig 16146 bp, 11 predicted proteins | sample GOMGulsemesocosm_5_FD_184637 | JGI IMG/M metagenome (GOLD analysis project Ga0209826, IMG submission 184637) | Methane-oxidizing microbial communities from mesocosms in the Gulf of Mexico - GOM15C Gulf of Mexico (SPAdes) (version 2) | ecosystem: Environmental > Aquatic > Marine > Cold seeps... | reverse complement strand
CAACATATTCACTTTATCGCCAACACCAATGGCTAATGCACCACCCGAGCCACCTTCACCAATAACAGTACAAATAATGGGTACCGATAAACGTGACATTACTTTTAAGTTAGTTGCAATAGCTTCACTTTGACCACGCTCTTCAGCACCAACGCCTGGGTAAGCACCGGGGGTGTCAATAAAAGTAATAATGGGCATATTAAAGCGCTCTGCCATTTTCATTAAACGCAACGCTTTACGATAACCCTCAGGGCGAGGCATACCGAAGTTTCGTTTTACTTTTTCAGTCGTAGAGCGACCTTTTTGATGGCCTATAACCATCACTGGCTTACCATCTAACCTAGCCGTACCACCAACAATAGCACTGTCATCAGCGTAAGCTCTGTCACCGGCTAACTCATCAAACTCAGTAAAAATACGCGATAAATAGTCAAGCGTATAAGGACGTTGTGGATGACGAGCAACACGCGCTGTTTGCCAAGGATCTAAATTAGCAAATATCTTTTTAGTTTGCTCTTTATTTTTCTCACGCAACTGAGTAATTTGCTCTTCTAAATCAAGATCTAATTCATGTCCGTTATTAACAAGTTGTAGCTCTTCAATTTTCTCATCAAGTTCGGCAATAGGTTGTTCAAAATCTAAAAAGTTTAATGACATAATATTCTCTGTAATTAATAATTTTTGTTCGGGTTCTTTGTCAAATAATTTAAGCTAAGCTAATTTTATGGGCGGTTATCTTAGACTAATATTTAAGTTTAGTTTTCAAGTTTACTTAAACTGTAAGGTGATATTTTCTTCACCTAATAATTCTTTTAAGTCATACAATAACACATCTGTAGGTGAAACTCGCCATTGAACACCAAGTTCTAACGTACCGCGTGCTTGTTCACATTGATAAAATATTCTAACAGGGCATGTGCCTTCTTTATGTGGCGTTAAAACCTGCGTAAACTGCTCAATAAAGTCATCGTTGATAAACGCCCTATTTATTTTAATATCAAGGGAAGTGACATAATTTTCTCGCGCATTAGCAACAGTCATGATATTTCTGGCGGTCATTGTATTACCTCCAGAGTAATCATCAAAGCTGACCTGTCCACTACACACTAAAATAGCATCCGTTTCGAGTAATTCGGCAAAGTTATCATAATCATCAGGAAATAAACGCACATCCATACGGGCGCTTTTATCATCTAATGTCACTAATGCCCAACGGCGACCCCGTTTATTGATTAATACTCTGACGCCAATAACTAAACCAACGGCAACGGCTTGTCTATCTCGTCCCGTTGGCTGCATACCCACCAAGCGATTGGTCGCATATTTTTTAATTTCAGTTAAGTAACGATCAATAGGATGACCTGTTAAATAAAGCCCTAACGTTTCTTTTTCACCATCAAGCCATATTTCTTCAGACCATTTTTTTACTTGTTTAAATGATTGGCGTGAATCTGTTTGCTCATCGTTGATCAAACCAAATAAATCATTTTGTCCTAATGATTCAGCTTTGGCATGTTGCTCAGCCGCTTTTATCGCTTCGGGTAAAGTTTCAAATAAGGCCGCTCGATGAGGTAACTCTTTTCCGTCTTTTGTTCGTTTATACGTTGGCCCAAGGGAGTCCATAGCCCCTGATTTAATTAATTTTTCTAACACCCTTTTATTGGTTTTTTTTAAATCTAGTCGTGCGCAAAAATCGAATAAATCAATAAAAACCCCACCTTCCTGACGCGCGGTAATAATCGCTTCAATCGGTCCTTCGCCCACACCTTTAACGGCGCCAATACCATAAATAATTTGGTCATCGTCATTAACGGTAAATTTATACTGTCCTGCATTCACATCAGGTGGTAACAAGTCTATTTTCATATTGCCACATTCATCCACTAAGGTGACAATTTTTTCAGTATTATCCATATCGGCTGACATAACCGCTGCCATAAAGGGCGCAGGAAAATGGGTTTTCATCCACAGCGTTTGATAAGACACGAGTGCATAAGCGGCTGAATGTGATTTATTAAAGCCATAACCAGCAAACTTTTCCACTAAATCGAAAATTTTCATTGCCAGTTCGCCATCAACACCGCGGTCTTTAGCTCCTTGCTCAAAACCTGCCCGTTGTTTCGCCATTTCTTCAGGCTTTTTCTTGCCCATAGCACGGCGAAGCATATCAGCACCGCCAAGCGAGTAACCCGCAAGTACTTGCGCTATTTGCATCACTTGCTCTTGATACAATATAATGCCGTAGGTTGGCTCTAGTACGGGTTTTAAATCTTCATGTTGCCATTTTACATCTGGATAACTAACCTTTTCACGACCGTGTTTACGTTCTATAAAGTTATCCACCATGCCGGATTGCAAAGGGCCAGGGCGAAACAGTGCCACTAAGGCGATAATATCTTCAAAACAGTCAGGTTTTAGTTTATCAATTAACGACTTCATACCACTAGACTCTAATTGAAATACTGCGGTAGTTTGTGAGGCAAGTAATAACTTAAAACAGGCTTTATCTTCAAGGTTGATGGTAGTGATGTCGATGGGGTCTTTGCCGGCTTTAAGCTGTTTTACATCAGCCATTTCAATGGCCCATTGCAAAATAGTTAACGTGCGTAAACCTAGGAAGTCAAACTTGACTAAACCCGCATCTTCAACATCGTTTTTATCAAACTGAGTAACGGGGTTTTTACCTTCATCATCACAATAAAGTGGTGCAAAGTCGGTAATAGTAGTAGGGGAAATAACCACGCCACCGGCATGCTTACCTGCATTTCGCGTAGTACCCTCTAAAATACGGCACATATCAATGAGATCTTTAACCTCAGTGTCTTGTGCGTAAATTTCAGGTAATTTTGGCTCTTCTTCAAAAGCTTTCGCTAAGGTCATGCCTGGCGTTGGCGGAATAAGTTTTGAAATTCTATCAACAAAACCGTATGGATGGCCTAACACACGACCAACATCGCGTATTACCGCTTTGGCCGCCATCGTACCAAAAGTAATAATTTGTGATACTGCGTCTCGACCATATAGCGCTGCTACGTGGTCAATCACTTCATCACGTCTGTCCATGCAAAAATCAATATCAAAATCGGGCATTGAGACCCGCTCAGGATTTAAGAAGCGCTCAAACAGTAAATCATATTCAAGCGGATCAAGATCGGTAATATCTAAAGCGTAAGCAATCAGTGAGCCAGCACCAGAACCACGACCTGGACCTACTGGAATATTGTTATCTTTACTCCACTGAATAAACTCCATAACAATTAAGAAATAACCTGGAAAACCCATGTTATTAACGACTTCAAGCTCTATTGCTAAGCGCTCATCATAAGGTTTTCTTATTGCTGCAAAATCATCAGCGTTGCGATCAAACAATTTATCAAGACGTTTTTCTAAACCTTCTTCTGATACTTTAATAAAGAAATCATTAATTTCTAAACCTTCAGTGGGAAAGTCGGGTAAAACATATTCACCTAAAGTAACCGTAACATTGCAACGCTTGGCAATTTCAACCGTATTTGCTAGTGCCTCAGGAATATCACTAAATAGTTCGGCCATTTCATCTGCGGAGCGTAAATATTGCTGTGTACTATATCGCTTAGGACGGCGTTTATCATCTAGGGTGTAACCATCATGTATTGCAACCCGTATTTCGTGCGCATCAAAGTCATCAGGCGATAAAAACATGACTTCATTGGTAGCAACAACCGGCAGGTTATATTGCGTGGCTAGTGCAACAGCAAGGTGCAGATAGTTTTCCTCATCAGGTCTGCCAGTGCGAATCAGCTCTAAGTAAAAACGGTTTTGAAAGTGTTGCTGATAAAAATTAACCATATCGGTTACTAAATCAGTGTTACCTTTAAGTAATGCTTGACCAATATCCCCTTCTCTACCACCAGACAACAAGAGTAAACCTTCACCAAAGTCAACTAGCCACTCTTTATCTATAACCGCTTTATTTTGCAGGTGACCTCGCAAGTAAGCTTTAGAAATTAATTCAGTGATATTTTTATAACCAATATTATTGGTTGTTAACACCACTAAACGAAAAAGTTCATCGCCAAGCTCTTTTCCTTGTACCCAAAAGTCACAACCAATAATGGGCTTAATGCCAGCGCTATGGGCAGCATGGTAATATTTAACAAGGCCACACAGGTTAGTTTGATCGGTAAGTGCTAAGGCGGGCATATTAAATTCAGCCGCTTTGGCAATAATAGGTTTGACTTTTTTTAAGCCATCACACATTGAATAATCGCTGTGTACCCGTAGGTGGATAAAATTAGGTTCAGTTATTTCTTCAGTCATGACGTAATCCTAATACTCTGGCAACGGGCTTGAAACTTTGACGATAACAATCGAGTACACCTAACTCAATTATTTTTTCTAAATGCAGCTTCGTTGGATAACCTTTGTGTTTAGCAAAACCATATTCAGGGTGTAATTTGTCTAAAGCGATCATTTCATTATCACGGGCGACTTTCGCCAAAATAGATGCCGCACTTATTTCATTCACTCTATCATCACCCTTAACAACGGCTTGGCTAGTAATATTACCTTGTTCACTGGCGAACTTTGGAGTGCGATTACCATCAACTAAGACATAGTCTGGGATCACATTTAAGCCTTGTACTGCTCGTTGCATAGCAAGCATAGTGGCGTGCAAAATATTTAAGGTATCTATTTCTTCAGGGCTTGCTCGCCCTATTGACCATGCTATCGCTTTTTCTTTAATCTCATCACTTAAACTATTACGTTTTTTTTCTGATAATTTTTTTGAATCCCTTAAACCCTTAATAGGGTTATCGGGATCTAAAATAACCGCAGCAGTAACCACATCTCCAACAAGCGGGCCTCGTCCCACCTCATCAACACCCGCGATACAATAGGCAATAGGGTATTCAAAATCAGGATATGTTCTTTTTTTTACTGTTTTTTTTACCACGTCTTTTACCCTAATAATTTTATTTGGTTATCTAATAGCAACCAAATTAATTAATATTTAAATGAAAATGAAAATAAATGTTTAAGCACACAGGTTTTCAGTTCTAGACAAAACTTAAGTTCCTACACTCGTGTAAGCAAGCCGTTTTATTGATTAAAGCTGGACGTCCGTAAGTAGAATAATGCAAGCGAAATTGTCAAATAATAGCTAGTTATTAAAATTGAAAGCGACAATGTCATTGGCTATTTACACCATGTTAAAAGATCACTTAGTCAAGTTGGTATCAGTATTGAATAAGTCGATAACCGCTTTAGCGGCTTGTTCACTAGCATTACATTTTAACTGTTGATGAATAGCGATATAATTGTCATTCAGCGATGTTTGATCTTGATAAAGCCGCTCCTTTACTAATGGAATAATCTTTTCAGGGCAAACTTCAGCTTGTAATAACTCAGGTACAAGGGCTTTATTCGCTAATAAATTAGGCAATGAAAACCACTGTAATTTAACTAACCATTTAGCCAACAAGTAAGTGATTGTATTAAATTTATAACAAATCACCATAGGGCGCTTAATTAAGGCGGCCTCTAGGGTGACGGTACCTGAAGCGGTTAGTAAACAATCACTTGCTGACATTACGGTTTGGGTATCATCAATAATTAATGTAATATTCAACTCAGGTGCAAGTTCAGTTTTAAGGGCATTAAATTGCTCTGCACGCGCTTTACTCACCATAGGGGCGACTAATAGTAAGTTTTTATCGTCTTGTTGCAGTTGTATTGCACTTTGAAAAAAAGGTTCAAGTAAACGCGATAATTCACCCGCCCGACTACCTGGCATTAACGCTAATATTTTAGCATTCAAAGGTAAATTAAGTTTATCTCTGGCTTGTTGCTGATTACTAACCATCGGAATATCATCCGCCAACGGATGACCTACAAACGTGCAGGGTACTTGGTGTTTATCATAAAATGCTTTTTCAAAAGGTAATAACGATAGTACCATGTTGGTTGCTTTAGCTATTTTAAATATACGTTTTTCACGCCATGCCCAAACAGACGGACTAACATAATGAATCGTTTTAATATTATGTGGTTTCAGTTTAGCTTCTAAACCCAAATTAAAGTCGGGAGCATCTATGCCAATGAAAATATCTGGAGGGTTTTCAGTAAAAAATTGTGTTAACGATTTACGAATATGTAATAAACGACGGATTCGGCCTAATACTTCAACAATACCCATTACCGCTAGCTCGTCCATGGCAAATAGACTATTAAAACCCTGTTTTTCCATTTTAGCGCCACCAATACCAATAAACTCAGCATTAGGATAATGTTTTTTAAGCGCAAGCATTAAACCTACGCCAAGCGTATCACCAGAGTGTTCACCAACAACTATGGCAAAGGTGGGGGTTTTAGTCGATATGTTGAGTTTACTTTGTGAAGGTTTTACTGCTATCACTGATTTAGATCCTGGGTTATAGCACCTAGGTTCTAAATACTAGCGCCTAGGCGTTAGTATTTGTCTAATGCTAGTGTTTAGATAATATTTATCGAATAATACCGCGAGTTGAGTTTTTTACTGAATCAATAAATACCGTTAACTCTGGTGATAATACACTATTCTCATTAATAGCGATTAATGCATCTTCAACGGATTGTTTTTTACGATAAACTTCTTTATATGCACGTTTAATGGTCAGAATAATATCACCATTAAAACCGCGGCGTTTCAAGCCTTCACTATTTAAACCAAAAGGTTTTGCAGGATGACCTGATGCCATAACATAGGCAGGAATATCTTTTAATACCAAAGCATTCGCTGCAATAAAGCTATGTGCGCCAATATGACAAAATTGATGCACACCTGACATGCCACCAATAATAACGTAGTCATCAACGTGTACATGCCCTGCTATGGAGGCATTATTTGCCATAATACAATGATTACCGACTATGCAGTCATGGGCAACATGGGTATAGGCCATAAACAGGTTATTACTGCCAATTTGAGTTAGGCTGTTATCCTGAATACTCCCCCGATGAATAGTACAACATTCTCGAAAAGTATTGTTGTCGCCAATAATCAGCTGAGTTGGTTCCCCTGCATATTTAAGATCTTGGCAATCTTCACCGATACTAGCAAATTGGAAAATACGATTACCTTTACCAATGGTAGTGGGACCATTAATAACAACATGAGAGCTGATATGGCAATCATCACCGATAACCACGTTACTGGCTATATGAGTCCATGGCCCAATAGTGACATTTTTTCCAATAACTGCGCCTGGTTCAATTATTGCTTTTTGGTGGATCATAAAACATCCTAAATAATAGCTTGCGGGTGCCTTCTATTGAAAGTAACCGCTCTTACAAAAATTAGCTTAGAGCTTTTTTCTTGCACACATAAGATCTGCCGAGCAGACTACTTTTCCATCGACTTTTGCTTCACCGTAAAATTTCCACATACCTCGACGCTCTTTAATAAACTCAACGTGTAAATGCATGGTGTCACCAGGTAGCACTGGCTTTTTAAAACGTGCTTTATCAATAGAAGCAAATAAATACATTTCATTGTCATCACGGCCTTCCGTACTTTTAAAGCCTAAAATACCTGTCGCCTGTGCCATCGCTTCTAAAATTAACACACCGGGAAATATAGCTAAATCAGGAAAATGGCCCGTAAAAACAGGTTCATTAATCGTGACGTTTTTTATTGCGTGTAAATATTTTCTAGGTTCATGATCAAGTACTTTATCAACTAACAGCATCGGATATCTGTGTGGAAGTAAGGCTTTTATCTCATTAAGGTCTATCGGTTTCATTTCTTTTTGTAAATTTTGTTCTTCCAAAAGAATACTCCTTCTTTGGTTGTACTAAATAAAGTACATCTACTTTTCAGCAAGTTGCTTTTCTAAAGCTTTAACGCGTTTAGTTAAGCTATCAAGACGTTTAATTCTAGCATTGGTTTTATTCCATTCTTTATTCAGCACTACAGGCATGCCAGAAGAATAAACACCACTGCTAGTAATACTTTTACTGACCATAGCCCTACCCGTAAAAATGCAATTATCCGCAATATTAATATGACCATTAATTGCAACAAGACCTGCAATAGTACAATTTTTTCCTATTACCGCACTACCACCAACGACACTACAACCAGCTATTGCAGTATTTTCACCGATAATAACATTGTGTGCTATTTGTATTTGGTTATCTAAAATAACGCCATTTTTAATAATGGTATCTTCTAATGCACCACGATCAATAGTGGTACTAGCACCAATTTCAACCTCATTACCAATAATAACACGGCCGAGCTGTGGAATTTTATGCCATTTACGTTGCTCACCATTACCGTTATTAAGTGGTGCATAGCCAAAGCCGTCAGAGCCTATCACTGTGTTTGCTTGAATTAAACAAGCTTCACCAATAACGACATGATGATAAATGCTAACATTTGCCCAAAGGCTCGTGCCTTTGCCAATCGTAGTAGACTTGCCAATAAAGCAACCTGCTCCTATGCTAACATTATCACCAAGCGATACACCTGATTCAATTACTGCGTTAGCACCAACGCTAACATTGCTACCCAAGATAACATCGTTGGCGATAATAGCAGAGGTATGAATACCCGTTGCCGTTGCGGGTGTAGTATCAAGCAAGCTTGCAAGTAATGCATAGCCCATATAGGGATTACTCATTACTAATGCACTCACTGGGCATTGATCAACTGCATCAGGTGAAACAATCACAGCACTCGCTTGAGTAAATTGAAGTTGAGCAGCATATTTGGGATTAGCTAAAAAAGCGATTTGGCCACTCTGGGCGTTAGCAAGCGTAGCTAAGCTATTAATAACTAAGTTTTCATCCGCGCCAACCAATGCCAATTTAGCATCAATACGTTTTGCTATTTCAGCAAGGCTATAACTCATTTTATTGTCCATCTACTTATTTTAATCATTTAACAAAGTACGTTATTTTAATTTACTTACTTGTTCTACTACTTGAGGAGTAATATTATATTTTGGTTTTGAAAAAACAACCGCTGATTTACCCAATACTAAGTCATAGTTTTCTTTAGCTGAAATATTGTCAACCGCTTGAATAACAAGCGCAACAAGTTTATTCGTTTCTTCATTTTTACGTTGATTAACTTTTTGCTGAAACGCTTTAATTTTCACTTGATATTGCTGATATAGAGCAGACATTTTAGTTTGTAATGCTTTCTTTTCTTTGTCGCTCATTAATGAACCGTTACGTTTCAAGTTTTCATCTTCAAACGTTAAATCTTTTTGCATTTGAGCGATAACAGCTTTGTCGTCTTTAAACTCAGCTTCCAATGTTTGCATTAATACTGCTGCCTGAGGAATTTGGCTAATAGCCTCTTGCACATTGATAACGGCTATTTTTTGTTCAAAAGCCATCACACTGCTTGCTAACAATAATGTTGAGGCTGCGGTAGTTAAGGCTATTTTTTTAATAAATTTATTCAATTTCTGTTCCTCTTACTTATGTTTAATTTTATTTTTGCTAACAAATATTAGCGGTTAACTTTATTGCATTAAAATGTTCTGCCAATATTAAAACTAAAGAATGAAGTATCATCACCTTCCTCTTCTTTAATCGTTCTAGCAAAGCTAAATATCATAGGACCCATTGGCGATATCCATTGAAGAGATAAGCCAGCTGAAGCGCGAAAACGGCCTATATCGGAATAATCATCTAATTTAGCAAGTTCCTCTTGCGCTAGGTATTGATAATCGGCCAGATCAAATTTAGTATCCCAAACACTACCTGCATCTATAAATAAACTTGTTCGCACACTGTTTGAATAGCTTTCATCTAAAAATGGTGTAGGTACAATTAACTCTAACCCACCAAGCGCAATAGCATTACCACCAACAGATTGTTGTGATATAGAGACAATACCGTCAGTAATATAAATAGCGCGAGGCCCTACGGTGTTACTTTCAAAACCACGTAAGGTGTCTGAACCACCGGCTCTAAAGTTCTCCCAAAAGGGTAGAATTTGATCGTCAGTATCATTTATTTCACCGTAACCATCTGCATAGCCTAATTCCATGCGGGCTAATACAGTCCAGCGCTGATTACGCGTTAATGGAAAATAAAACTTTGTATTTAAGTTCACTTTAAAGTACTGCACATCAGACGAATTTGGTGTTGTGATTTTAAATGATAAATTTTGTTGATTACCTGCTGTTGGAAAGGTACCTCGGTTTAAAGTGCTTCGAGACAAACTAGCATTTAAATCATAGCTTTTAAATGCCAATGGCCCACTAGGATCTGTAGGATCTGTATGTAGGTCGTAAAACGCTTTAATTTGTTCATAAGTTTGTAATGAGGAAATTTGGTTATGTGTAAACCCAACACCAAAGCCTAAGCGAATATATTCGTTAATAGGAAAACCCCAGTTTAAACCTGCACCATAAGTTTTATTATTGTAATCAACTAAGTTAGCATCACCCGCATCAAAGTTTTGGTAAAAAACCTCTCCGCCTAATGAGACTCCATCCACTGTAAAGTATGGATCGGTGTATGAAACACTTGCACTACGAGAATATTTATTCGTATTAATATTAAAGCCTAGGCGATTACCTGTCCCTAAAAAGTTATCTTGTTGAATGCCTGCATTTAAGCTTACTCCTGTTTGGTCACCAAAACCGAGACCCGCAGTAAATGAACCTGAAGCTTGCTCTTTAACAGTAAAGTCAACATTAGCTATATCTTCTTCGCCTGAAATTTGATTTATTTCAAATTCCACAGTTTCCATATAAGGTAAACGTGATAGACGTGCTTTTGAATGTTCCACTAAACTATTTGAAAGCCACGCGCCTTCCATTTGTCTTAGTTCGCGACGTAGCACCTTATCTGCGGTCACGTTATTTCCACTAATATTTATTTTGTTAACATAAATACGTTTACCTGGGTCGATAGAGACTGATAATTTAACCGTATGGTTTTCATCATCAATATCGGGAATAATGATAACTTTTGGGTAAGCATAGCCAAAACGACCCAAAAATTTGCTAATAATTTCTTCTGTATAAGTTATCTCTGCACCATTGTATAATTCATCGACTTGTAATGGATTAATGGCACGAATAGTTTTGTCAAATCCTGCCATATCACCGATAAATTCAACTTCGCTAATTCGATAAGTTTCACCTTCCGTTATATTTAACGCAATATAGACGGCTTGCTTATCTGGCGTCATTGAAACTTGAGTAGAGTCGACTTTAAATCGCAAATAACCACGATCAAGATAAAAACTATTAATAGTCTCCATATCACCTTGTAATGTTTGCTTTTGATACCTGTCTTGCGCCATAAAGTCCCACCATGGCGAATCAAAAGTCAATTCTATTTTGTCCAACACTTCAGCATCGGTAAAAACTTCATTACCAATTAAGTTAATTTGCTTTATTGTCGCAGCTTCACCTTCGGTAAATTTAAACTCTAAATTAACGCGATTACGGGGTAAGTGGGTGATGGTGGCGGTAACATCAGCATTATATTTACCAACACTGTGATAGAAATCTTCCAAGCCCATTTCAATACCAGAAATAACCGTTCGATCTAAAGTTTCGCCAACACGTATGTTGCTACCATCTAAGCTTCCTGTAAGTTGCTCGTCTTTTAAATCATTATTACCGTCGAAAGTAATTTCACTAATGGTTTCTCGTTCACGAACACGGTATATAACACGATCACCATCACGATAAACGCGAATATCATTAAAATGGCCCGATTTATATAACGCCTTAATTGATTGAGAAATTTTAAATTTATTTAAGCTATCGCCAACATTAAACGGAATATGTGTTAATGCAGCACCTAAAGCAACACGCTGTAAACCTTTGACTTCGATATCTTCAACTTGAAATTTTTCAGCTGCTTGTGCTGCTTGTGCTGCTTGTGCTGCTGTACCTAACGTGCCTAACAATAAGGCAAAAGCTAATTTTTTAATTATCATATATTTTTACTTTATTACTTTCACTTCGTAAGTTATAAGTTTCCTGTCGGTTGAACCTTACCCAAAAAACCATGCTGTAGTAAGCCCTGATTCAACCCTGTCTCTTGTACGTTTTCAGCTTCTCTTACTTAGTCGCTTTCCTGTTAAAAGCTTTATACATTCATATTAGATATAAGCGTAAGTGCCCATCATCAAGTACTGTGTCACTTGGGTAAAACGTAAAAGATTAATTATTTCCACCACCCTTTATTTTAACCTAGCACCCGATTAAAATCATTCACCAACGCTATACTCATTAGCGCCAATAATGCCAAAGCACCGAACTTAAACCCTGTCTCTTGCACGTTTTCAGGTACAGGCTTTCCTGTTAAAAGCTCTATAAGATAATAGCGTAAGTGCCCATCATCAAGTACTGTGTCACTTGGGTAAAACGTAAAAGATTAATTATTTCCACCACCCTTTATTTTAACCTAGCACCCGATTAAAATCATTCACCAACGCTATACTCATTAGCGCCAATAATGCCAAAGCACCGAACTTAAACCCTGTCTCTTGCACGTTTTCAGGTACAGGCTTTCCTGTTAAAAGCTCTATAAGATAATAGAGTAAGTGTCCGCCATCAAGTACTGGCAGCGGTAAAAGATTAATTATGCCTAAATTAATACTAATTAAGGCTAAAAACCCTAAAAAGTAGACGAACCCATAACCTGCACTATCACCTGCACCTTGTGCAATAGCAATAGGTCCACTTAAATTTTTGACTGAAACATCACCTGTAATCAATTTACCTATCATATCAAAACTTAAGGTAATTAAATGCCAAGTTCGCTGAACACTCTCTGTTAGTGACGTAAAAACTCCATAATTAATATTTATTTTATATGCTTCAGGAAACTCATCAACGGTAGGTGAAACACCTAAGTAGCCAACAAGCTCACCATCTCTATCCACAGTTTGAGGTGTAATCAACAAGATTCTTTCTATTCCGAATCGGTTAATGGTAATACTCACTTGTTGCTCAGGATATTTTTTTATTTTTTGTGAAAAGTCTAACCAACCCGATTTTAACAGCTCACCATTTAACGCAATTAAGGTATCCCCTACTTCTAAACCACCTTGTTCAGCAGGACTATCTTTTGCTATTTTCGCCAATGTATTATGCACTTCTGGTCGAAAAGGTGTAATCCCTAAACTCGTTAAAGCGGATGCTTTTTCTGGTGAAAATTGCCAGCGAGTAGTGTTTAAAGTATGGGTACTTACAAGCTGGTTTTCTGTATTTTTGGCTTTGATAACGATTGAGTTACTGCCTATTTCACCAACAAGTGCCAAATTAACCTCTTGCCAATCAATAGTTGCTTTACCAGCAACTTCCACTATTTCATGATTATTTGTTAATTCCGCATTAGCTGCAATTGACTCTGACGCTATATTACCAATAATAGGTTTAATACTGGGAACACCTATTAAAAACATTAAATAAAAAGCACAGATTGCAAAAGCGAAATTAGCCAAAGGTCCAGCAGCAACAATAGCAATGCGTTGATAGACTGATTTTGAACTAAATGTTTTAGCTTTATCGTGCTTAGCAACGCTATCAACACGTTCATCAAGCATTTTTACATAACCGCCAAGCGGGATCATCGCGACAACATATTCGGTACCATCTTCACCTACTTTACGCCAAATAGCTTTACCAAAGCCGATAGAAAAACGCACTACTTTCACGCCATTTTTTCGTGCTACCCAAAAGTGCCCATATTCGTGTACCGTAACTAAAATACCTAACGCTATTACAAAGGACGCTAGATTCCAAATAAACTCAAATATCATACTATTCTTCCTACACCTTGCTTAATTGTTTTAAAAGTTAACTAGCACTTTTTAAATATTAACTAACAATGATTCTGCAAATTCTCTAGCGCGTGTATCCAAGGAAATGACCTCATTAATAGTATTCACTTGTTCTAAGACAAATTCTTTCACAGAAGTTTCATTTATTTTAGCAATATCAGTAAATTTAATCTTTTCATCTAAAAAAGCAGCAACTGCAATTTCATTAGCCGCGTTAAGTGCTGTACAAGCACCTTGACCACTTTTGCAAGCATCAATAGCTAACTTTAAATTAGGATATTTTTTGAAATCAACCGCTTGAAATTCAAATGCGGGAGCATTAAAAAAATCTAACGCCGTAACACCTGATTCAATTCTTTCAGGATAAGCTAAAGCATGAGCAATAGGAGTACGCATATCAGGATTACCCATTTGAGCAATCACTGAGCCATCTTTATATTGCACCATCGAATGAATAGTACTTTGCGGATGAAGTACTACCTGAATATCATCAGCGTTAATATTAAACAGCCATTTTGCTTCGATAAACTCTAAGCCTTTGTTCATCATAGTAGCCGAATCAACAGATATTTTTCGGCCCATATCCCAGTTAGGGTGAGCACAAGCTTGGCTTGGCGTTACGTGTTCTAACGCTGAGGTTTCCCATGTCCGAAAAGGCCCACCAGAGCCGGTTAATAAAACCTTACTAATGCCATTTTGGGCTAATTGACAATGACCAACGCGTTGCTGTTCTTGCCATGGCAGGCTTTGAAAAATAGCATTGTGCTCACTATCTATAGGTAACAGTTGTGCACCTGACTTTTTAACCGCTTCAATAAAAATAGCGCCTGATGTCACCAAGGCTTCTTTATTGGCTAAAAGTACTCGTTTACCTGCTTTGACCGCGGATAGTGTTGGCATTAAACCAGCAGCACCAACAATAGCAGCCATAACAGTATCAGTGTGTGCTGAACTAGCAAGTTCATTTAAAGCTTCTGTACCTGATTCTACTGTGATATCACCAAGGTTTTCCTCAGCTAATTTTTCAACTAATTGCTTAGCATGGTCTACTGAAACCATCACAACAGTTTTAGGCCTAAATTCGATACACTGCGCTAATATTTTGTTAACACTCGCATTCGCCGATAAGCTAACCACATTAAATTTATCGCTATGTAAGCGGATAACATCAAGGGTGCTTTCACCGATAGAGCCGGTTGATCCCAAAATGCACAATTGACGAATGGTAGGGGATTTATTTTGGTTTTGACACACATTTTCATCTTTAATAGACACTAAATTAACTACCAACCAAAAAATATATAACACAACGCAAATACTGGCGCTGTAGCCGTTAAACTATCTATTCTATCTAAAATACCACCATGACCAGGTAAAATAGATCCACTGTCTTTTACGCCAGCTTGTCTCTTGAACATACTTTCACTCAGATCGCCAACAACCGAAATGGTGGTAATGAGTACAGTCACCAATAAAACGGTGATAATTTGTTCACTTGTCCATTCAAGGACTAAGGCGGTAATTAGCGTTAATGCACAAGCAAAAACAACACCACCAAGGAACCCTTCAATACTTTTACCAGGGCTTACATTCGGCATTAATTTGCGCTTACCTAGTGCTTTACCAACAAAATAAGCACCAACATCAGCACTCCATACCATCAAGAATAAAAACATCAATAATTGCGCACCATGATATGAATCAGCTTGATAATCATTTGTACGAATAACCATAAACGCTAGCCAGGTAGGTACTAGCGTTAACCAGCCAAACACACCCCGCGTAAATCGATACTTTAGCCAAAAACCCGTTACTTTAGGGTAAGAAAAAATCAATAAAGTTGAAGCAAACCACCAAGCAACAGCTAACCATAAGATTGAAATAGCTAAACTATTTAACTGTTCGGTATTTATCCATAAACTACTCGGTGAAATAGACCACCAAATACCGGCAATTAATGCCGAGGTAATAACCACATAACTGCTTCGCTTAAGTTTACTCTTTAAGCCCATTAAAGGAGCCCATTCCCAAGCACCAATACCAATCACAACCATTAAAAGTATCGCTAAATCGATTAGGGATAAGTAAAAAATAGCTGAGATAGCCGCAGGTGCTAAAACCAACGCGGTAATAATTCTTTGTATAAGCAAGTTATATCCTTTTTACGTAGTTATAAACGTTAAGCGACAAGTTTTAAGTCATTAATACTGTTTGTTTACTCTGAGCTTAATTAATTTTTATTATCATTTTTTGAGCTTTTATTTGAGGCTTAAAACTCAAAATCCACCTATTCTAACTGAGCTTTATTTGCTCACCCGTTTTACCAAAACGTCTCTCTCGTTGATCAAAAACATTAA
>Ga0209826_1001508_pt1 | contig 16193 bp, 11 predicted proteins | sample GOMGulsemesocosm_5_FD_184637 | JGI IMG/M metagenome (GOLD analysis project Ga0209826, IMG submission 184637) | Methane-oxidizing microbial communities from mesocosms in the Gulf of Mexico - GOM15C Gulf of Mexico (SPAdes) (version 2) | ecosystem: Environmental > Aquatic > Marine > Cold seeps... | reverse complement strand
AAATTCTACTGCTGCGCCTACTTCAAGCTCAAGCTTTTCTAGGCGAACTGTTTGTCCTTCGGTTACACGATGCTGTTTACCACCGCTTTGGAATACCGCGTACATAGCTACTCCGTACTGCGCCATCTTCGCTAAAAGTTATATGACGCTAAATTTAAAAATATAGGGCGCGAATTCTACGCGAAGAAATACCGTAGGGCAAGTATAAAAGTGATCATTTATAAAGTTTTTGCGCTGTTTGATAAATTAACTAAATAAATTAAGAACAAAGTCATTATAAACCTTTTGAGTAGGCTTTTATATCGGCCAATATAGTGTAGAATTTACAAGATAAAAGTCCCATCTAAATAGTGGTTATATTTAAACCACCTGGCCATAAAAGTGGAAAATAAGTAAAGTGGATATAAAAGAAATTCAAGCACTATCTCAAGATGATATGACTAAAGTCAATGATCTTATCTACGGACAATTACACTCAGACGTCGCTTTAATCAACCAATTAGGTATCTATATTGTAAATGCAGGTGGCAAACGCATGCGCCCTATGCTTACTGTACTTACAGCACAAGCATTAAACCATACCAATACTGACAAGCTTGATGATAAACATTGCACCATTGCTGCTATTATTGAATTTATTCATACTGCTACTTTATTACATGATGATGTGGTTGATGAATCTAATATGCGCCGTGGCCGAGAAACCGCTAACGCCTTATTTGGCAACAGTGCCAGTGTGCTAGTGGGCGACTTTCTTTATACCCGCTCTTTTCAAATGATGACCAAACTTGGCGACATGCGCATAATGGATATTTTATCTGATGCTACTAATATCGTTGCTGAAGGTGAAGTATTACAGTTAATGAATTGTAATGATCCTGACACTACTGAAGAAAGCTACTTACAGGTTATTTACTGCAAAACAGCTAAACTTTTTGAAGCAGCTACTCGCCTTGCAGCCGTTATTACCAAAAAAGATAGCGTAATAGAAGAAGCAATGGCAGATTACGGTAAATATTTAGGGACTGCATTTCAGTTAGTTGACGATATTATGGACTACACCGCTGATGCCAAGGAAATGGGAAAAAATGTTGGTGATGACTTAGCTGAAGGCAAGCCAACCTTACCATTACTTTATACTATGGCTCATGGCACTAGCGAACAAAAACAGTTGGTTAGGGATGCGATAGAACACGGTAATGGTATGGATCATTTAGACGAAATCCTTGATGCTATGCAAAAAACTGGTGCATTAGTTTATACGCAGAAAAAAGCAGAAATAGAGGCAGATAAAGCCATTAATGCTTTATCTATATTGCCAGAGTCTGATTATAAACAAGCATTAGTTTCACTAGCCCATATTGCTGCTAATCGTTCAGCCTAAAACCTAGGTTCTAGGTTCTAGGTTCTAGGTTCTAGGTTCTAAATATTATCAAGGAAAAATGATGACAGACAAAAGCATATATGAAAATAACCCATTGCACGGTATTGGCTTAGAGCAAGTGCTTACTGAGTTAGTTGATCATTACAGTTTTGAAATTCTAAATGCTTATTTAAACTTAAATTGCTTTAAAACAAACCCAAGTATTAAATCGAGTCTGAAATTTTTAAAAAAAACCGACTGGGCAAAAGATAAAGTTGAAGCTTTTTATTTATATCAATATAAAAGCTTGCCACGTGCCGACGATAGTCAATTTGAATTACCACCACGTGATCGCATAATACCTGCCCATCAAAAACCCGGTGAGCCAGCGGAGCTAAGTTTTGATGATGCTGAAAACCTTCGACAAAAACGAGCTAAAAAAACACGTGAACGCTCTTCTACCCCGTCAAATCCTTGGGGAAAATGATCAAGTTACGAGTGAGAAAAGCAACGAGTTGCGAAAACATTACTATTAGCAAAACACCTGCTTGCCCAGAATTCATTACTTTCGTCAAAGAAGATCAGATTTATTGATCTAACACAGTATAAACGATACTTTTTCTTGTGTATTGCATCGACTGCTACTAACTTAAAGAGTAGTAATTAAAGATTCTCAGGAGCTAGTTATGCCACTAATAGAATGGACCGCCCAATTAAGTGTGGGTATAGACAGCATTGATGAACAACATAAAAAACTCATTAACATGATCAATGCACTCAATGATGCCATGCTAACAGGTAGCTCAAATGAGTTATTAGGGAAAATATTTACAGGCTTAGCTGCTTATACTCAAAAGCATTTTGCCTATGAAGAAGATATGTTTGCCGAGTATGGTTATCCTGATTCACAAGAGCATAAAAGACAACATAATGAACTAATTGCTCAAGTAATCGAACTAAAAGAAAAGTTTATGGAAAATCCTAAAGGGACAATTAGTGCTGATTTAATGCTGTTTCTTAAACGGTGGTTAACCAATCATATAATGAGAACAGATAAAGAATATACAGAGTTTTTACGCTCTAAAGGGGTGAAGTAAGCAAAGTAACAAGTTTATAGTAACGAGTTACGAACACACCTTTAGTTTAATCTGGCGGAATTCATAACTCGAAACTTTTCTTACTTATTACTTTATTCTGGCTTTATGCCATAAAATCAACACCTTCTTTGATGTCTTTTTTCAGTGTTTCAAGCATATCTTCTTTTGCTTTTTGTTCAAAAGCACTTAACTCACCGTAAGCTAAAATTTCGCTAACGCCGTTAACGCCTAAGCGTACTGGTTGTGCGAAGAATGATGCATCTTCACCATTACCTTCAACATAAGCGTAATCAACAACGTCTTCGCCTTGTAAGCCTTTAACTAAAGACATACAAAAACGAGCTGCTGCAGCGCCCATTGATAAAGTAGCACTACCGCCACCCGCTTTAGCTTCAACTACTTCAGTACCAGCATTTTGAATTCGTGGCGTTAATGCTGCAACTTCATCATCAGAGAAAGTAACACCATCTACTTGTGAAAGTAATGGTAAAATCGTTGTACCAGAATGACCGCCAATAACAGGAACTTTAACATTAGCAACGTCTAAGCCTTTTAATTCAGCAACAAATGCTTCAGAGCGAATAACATCTAACGTAGTAATACCAAATACACGAGCTGCATCATAAGTACCTGCTTTTTTAAATACTTCAGCGACAATTGGCACAGTGCCGTTTACTGGGTTAGTAATAATACCCACTAATGCTTTTGGACAAGCAGCAACAATACCTTCAGCTAATACTTTGATAATACCAGCATTAACATTGAATAAGTCAGCACGATCCATACCCGGCTTACGTGGCATACCTGCTGGAATTAATACAATATCAGCATCCGCTAAAGCAGCATTTAAATCGTCACGGCCAAAACCTGCAACTTTTACAGCAGTAGGAATGTGAGATAAGTCTACAGCTACACCTGGCACAACAGGGGCAACATCATAAAGTGATAACTCAGATCCTGCTGGTAATTGAGTTTTTAATAGTAAAGATAATGCTTGACCGATGCCGCCAGCGGCGCCTAAAACTGCTACTTTCATGTGATCTCTCCGATATTTAAATAGGGACTAAATTAAGGTCGATTGACCTTTGTTTCATTTTAACAAAAAAATTGAGTAAATACGTAAAAATTTGCTGCGCAAAAGATATAGTATAGACGACAATAATACAATGAATATTAACTTATAGCGTATATGATAACGTATAATGCTCATTTGAAAAAACTCAACTTTAGTATTATAGCAATTGGATAACTTATCTTTCAAAAAGGTTTTGATATAAAACAATGAACGGTCAACAAAAACAAGAAGCACTAGTACAATCATTTAAAGATCTATTAAAGCAAGAACAATTTGGCTCTCAAGGCGAGATTGTAGATGCATTAAAAGCGCAGGGTTTTGATAATATCAGCCAATCAAAAATATCGCGCATGTTAAGTAAGTTTGGTGCGGTACGTACCCGTAATGCTCGACAAGAAATGGTTTATTGTTTACCCGCAGAGCTTGGCGTGCCAACAGCACAAAGCCCTTTAAAGCAATTGGTATTAGAAATTGAACATAATGATGTGATGATCATTATTCAAACTAGTCCTGGAGCTGCACAATTAATTGCTCGATTACTTGATAGCTTAAGCAAAAGTGATGGTGTACTTGGTACTATTGCTGGTGACGATACCATTTTTATTGCACCTACTGATGTTAACAATATTAAAGAAACCATTAATAAATTAGAGCGCCTTTTCTCTAAAAATCTTAGTTAAAGATGATTTTCCTAAGCCAAAATATTTAAAGCGCTAACGCCTGCACAATACTTGTTAACAATAAGTGTGCAGTAACTGGCTTAGCAATATGTAGGTTCATCCCAGCAGCTAAGCTGCGTTGCTTATCTTCTTCACGGGCGTGAGCTGTCATGGCTATAATAGGTAAGTTTTGATATTTATCTTGTTTTCGAATTTCCTTTGTTGCCGTTAAACCATCCATAATAGGCATTTGTATATCCATTAAAACAATATCAAAAGACTGTTCATCAAGTGAGTCTAAAGCTCGTTGACCATTATCAGCAATCACCACTTTTGCCTTCATACTCATTAGTAACTCTTTGGCCACTAACTGATTAACCAAATTATCTTCAACAAGCAGTACCTTTATACTTGATAGGTTTACTACATTCTGAACTGGCTTTTCAACAGGTAAAGTATAAGGCTTATTATCTGTATGAGTGTTTTGAGTTAAAGCGAGTATGTCTTTGTCTTCTTTGGGTTGGGTCAACACTGTGGCAATTTGATCTAATGAATAACGGTATAAAGGTGTATCAAGTAAAATATATGAAGCATTCATTTCTTCTAATTGTTGGCAAACATCACTACTTAGCTCACGCATAGATGGCTGACACAAGCCAATTAAATCAATCAATTTAAGTTTATCAATTTCAGCGCTATTTAATGCAGATTTTTGCTGCAAGAACACCTCTTCATTAATTAATAAAACCACTTTAGCATTTGCTACTTCCTTATCAGAAAAGTGCTGCCTTAAAGCAACTAAGTCATCAAATTCGTGATAATGCCAAGATAAACACGCAATGGTTTCAAGGCAGCTAGTAGATAATTGTTGCTTGATCACGCATAAATGCATTGCATCAGCCTTAATACTTACTGCATTTGGTAAAGTTAACTCTTGTTTCAGCGCTTCGCTAGGTAAAGAAAAAGGTAGCACAAAACTAAATTCACAACCTGCACCTAAGTCACTTTTTAACGTTATCTCTCCGCCTAGCAATTTAACTATTTGTTGGCAAATTGATAACCCCAAGCCTGAGCCACCATATTTTCTGGTCATAGATATATCAGCTTGAGAGAAAGCTTCAAATAAATGCCCTTGTTTATCTTTAGCAATACCTATACCAGTATCGATCACTTTAAACCGTATTAGCGCATTGGTTTCACTCAAACCAATAGAGTCTATAAGTAGCGATATTTCACCTTGTTCAGTAAATTTAATCGCATTATTAATTAAGTTTGACAGCACTTGCACTAACCGCATCTCATCACTCATCAATAAGTTAGGTACATTCGCTGCCAACTCCACACACATATTTAATTTTTTTGCGTAAACATTAGCGGTATTAAGTTTAAGGGCTTTATCAATAGTTTCTGGTAAATCAACAACTTCTTTAATAATAACCATTTTACCCGCTTCAATTTTAGATAGATCAAGCAACTCATCAATAAGATGAAGTAAAGAAAAGGCAGCAGTTTGTGCATTAGCTAAATAATGCTGTTGACGTGAATCGAGTAAGGTTCGGGTTAATAAATCCATCATCCCTTGCATGGCATTTATCGGCGTTCTTATTTCATGGCTCATGTTGGCCAAAAACTGAATTTTTACTTGGTTTGCATATTCCGCTTGGTTTTTAGCATTTTCTAAAGCCAATTGAGTTGCCTGTCGCTCAGTGACATTTTGTAAAATAGTTATGGTACCAAGCACTTTATTTTGATCATTAGTAAACTGATTACAAAAACCTTGATAACTTTCGTTACCTGTTTCAATCAATGCTTGTTGCGGGTACTTTGCTTCAAATTTAGCATTAAACACATTAATTTCATACGCAAGTGCTTTAGGCATAAAACTGGTTGCTTTAAAGCCAAACATGTCTCTTTCAATACGTCCAGTTAACTGTTCAAAGGCATGGTTGCAACCCACTAATTTTCCTTGAGGATCATTAAATATTATCAAGTCAGGAATAGCATTCATGACCGATCGCAACAAAACATAGTCACGTTGATGCTTAGCGCTACTCTCTTGTAATGCTTTTGTTTTTTCTAATACTCGGCTATCAAGCACCTCATTTTGCTCTTTTAATTGTAATAATAAACTACGGTTTTGAGTGAAAATATCTTCAACTAATACAAACCAATGTAACCAATCTGCGTTCGCTTTCACTTTCCCCGGATCACCTTGGGCACAATATTCTATATGACTAATAAAATCATGGGTCGGCTTAATAAAGCTTCGCCTTGTCATAAAGTTCACTAACATTAAAAAAGCGATTAAACCTATTAACAAAATAGTAAACATGAAAATAAAATGACTTCGCAAAGGCGAAATAAAACTTGAATATGACTGATATTTTAATAAAGTCCAGCCATTAACAGACAAGGTTTGCTTTTCAACTAACCAATCTTCAATACGTACAGAGTCAGACAATTTACCTATATTTTCAGGATTTAAATGATGCAAACTTTTCGGCAATAATTTTTGCCATGATGCTCTATAAGTTAGTGGGTCTTTTCCTTTTTCTTTAAAAATTAAAATATCGCTATTTTGATTAAATAACACTATACCTTGATCTTCTGATGTTAACGTTGGCAAGCTTTGCTGTAAACGCGCCAAGCTAATATCAATAACAACAGCACCTAACATTTGTTTATCTCGATAAATACCTATACCTAAAGAAGCATTCATACCTGTGCCAGCAGCATCAATATAAGGAGACGACCAAGTAACTTTGTTATTATTAAAGCCTAATGATTGTATTTTTTTTGCATAAGCATTAGTTAACATCCGGTCACTAAAACGCCAACTATCACGACCGATCCACGGAAAAATATTGGCAAACTGCTCAATAGAAACATAATAAAACCAATTAGCTTCTTCTATCACTTTTTGTGCAGTAACAAAAGCAGGTGTTAAAGCATTAGCCATGGCTATTTCTTGTTTTTTCAATAAAGAAAACTGCTCAACATTACCAAGACCAGTGATATTGCCACTAATTCGTTTATTTTGATCAAAAGAGCGGCGAGCAGGTTTGTCTAAGAAAAAGAGTGAGCCATCTTGTCTTAGTTTTGGTAATTGGGAATGAAATTCATCAGGAAATTTGAGCATATATTCAGCAAACTCTTGAATACCTGAGATCGCTTGTTCACTTTGCTCTAACATAGCGTTTAGTTGCTGAGCTTGTGCTTTTAGCTGATACAAACCTTGCTGTTTATGCACGGATAATTCGCCGTAATAACGCAGTGAAGCTGCCGTTAGCGCAATAAAAACAATAATAATAAATGCTACAACAACTGCAGTGTTATATCGTTTAAATACAGTATTTTCAGCGCTTTTAAGTAACAATGATTTGCCTTAAATTTTTTATTTATTGAATTGATAAGATTAACGTTATCACAACTAATATCCTAGAAAAAACTAATATCCTCAAGTTACCAACGAAATTGTTTGTGCATAATTAGGTGTGTAAGCCAATACATACCTGTTAATGCAAACAATAAAGTAAGTAATGCCAGCACAATTATTTGTATATTATTAAAACCACCTATTTTACTGGCAGTTATGTTACTTAATAGGTGATAATCCATAAAGTGTAATTTAAACATTAAGTTAGCAAGGCGCTTATCATCATCAACATGAGCAACAACGCCGGCATTTTGCTTGTCAATATAAACACTAGTATTGAGCTTATCATTGAAATTAATTTTCCATAATGGATTTTTCTGCTTGGGTATTTCTATTATCAGTGGTGTTAACGGTATAGAAAAATCAATATCTGCTTTCCCTGAATATGAAGTTTTAGCAATACTTTCTACCAAACCTTTATCTATAGCTACTTTATTACCATTAATTGCGTCAACCAAAAACTGCTTTCGAGGAAAATGATCATACAAGCCTTGTTGTTCAGTGACTAAATAAAATGGACGGTCTAAACGAGAGATTAAACTAACTTTAAGCACATTTTGATTTTGCTTAACAATAGTTGCTATAGGGAACAGTTTATCAGTATTAAATTGTTGCGTGTTTTCCACAATACGCTGTCGATTTTGATTCCCTGACGCTTTGTTATTATCCATCAAATTAAAATAAAGCCCAGTAACTAGCCAAATAAATAGTTGTATAAAAACTAATAAAGACAAGCACCTGTGTATATAACGAATCCATGGCATAACTCGCATAGCACTGTCATTTTTTGGTGTTTGAATAGATTTCCCTCCTACTTTAACAAAACTAACATAAGTTAAAACAACACCTGATAAACAGGCAAGTAGTGAAATCAAAGCAATAATCAATAACAGTACATTACTAACTTCTCCATCTTCGCCATAATCCATGATGTGAAAACAAAAGAACCAATCAAACAATACCCAATAATCATGGCGCTTAGTGACTAACTCTCCTGTATGTGTAGAAACATACAGTCGAGGCGCTGCCATATCTGCAAATTCAATTCGCCAAACAGGTAAAATACGAGCACTAATTTCGCCATTTACTTGAGTTAAAAACTTCGTATGTACGATGTTCCCTTTACCCGTGTAGTGGGTTTGAGCAATAGTTTGTGCCTGTGCTTTGCTAATGTCGGCAAGTAATATGCCTGTTGTTGCATTCACTAAATGCCTGCGCTTACCATTTCGAAACTGATAAACTGCTTGCTGTTGCAACATTTTTAAATGAATCTCATCAGCTTGAGGATACGCTAGCTTTAACTGTACTAAATTAAATTTCACTTGGCTGATATCAAGCAGAGTCCGCATATTTTCATCTTGGTGTGATCGAACAAGACTATCGCCATGAATATAATCAATATTCATAACCACCATATAAGTACCTGTTGCAGCCCAAATAAGCATTTGTACGCCAACAAGTAACATAAGCCATTTATGAAGTTTTCGACTAATTTTTACAATGGTCATTAGTTTCCTTTATTGATGTTTTTGTTAGAAACTATCAATGTATTTACCGTTGACGAACGCCACAAATAAAACAGCGCTGGTAAAACCAACAAAGTTAAAATAACAGCGCTTAACATACCGCCCACCATAGGTGCCGCAATACGACTCATCACTTCAGAGCCTGTTCCTGTGCCATATAATATGGGCAACAAACCAACAATAATTGCCGCAGCAGTCATCATAACAGGCCTAACTCGCATACCTGCTCCATGTAAAACCGCATTAAATACATCCTTTTTAGTGGTCGTTATTTTTGCTGTTTGATGATCTTTAAGCATGTCTTGATAAGCTTGATTTAAATAAACCAACATAATAACGCCTATTTCCACCGCAACACCTGCTAAAGCAATAAAGCCAACACCTACAGCCACAGAAAAATTAAAACCTTCAAGATACATTAACCAAATACTACCAACCATAGCTAAAGGTAAAGTCCCCATGATCATCGCCACTTCAATAACATTTCTAAAGTTAAGGTAAAGTAATATGATGATAATGAATAAGGTTAGTGGCACAACATAAATAAGCTTAGCTTTTGCTCGTTGCATATATTCATACTGACCAGCCCAAGCAATTGAATAGCCCGCTGGAAGTTTTAATTGATCATCAACAATTTTTTGAGCATCCACAACATAACTACCAACATCAACACCCTCAATATCAACAAAAGCCCAACCATTTAATCGTGCATTTTCAGACTTAATGCCCGGCGGTCCATCTTCAATAAATACATTGGCAACATCGCCAAGTGAGATACGTTGCCCGTTAGGTGTCACAATAGGTAATAATGATAACTGCTCAGGAGAATCACGGTAATCTTGTGGATAACGTAAATTCACAGGGTAGCGTTCTAAACCTTCAACCGTTTTAGTAACATTCATACCGCCAATGGCGGTAGCAACCACTTGTTGTATTTCAGCAATATTCAAACCATAACGAGCCGCTTTCGCCCGCTGAATATCGACTTTAACGTAACGACCACCTGCAACCCGTTCAGAGTAAACAGAAGCAGTACCAGGAACATTTTTTAAAATCACTTCAATTTGTTGACCAATTTCTTGAATAACATTCAACTTAGGCCCTGAAATTTTGATACCGACTGGGGTTTTTATCCCCGTTGCTAACATATCTATACGTGTTTTAATGGGCATAACCCAAGCGTTTGTAACCCCCGGTAGTTTTACTAAAGCATCTAATTCTTTTTTCAAGGTTTGTGTGGTCACACCGGCTCGCCATTCACTTTTAGGCTTTAATTGAATAAATGTTTCTATCATGGTTAATGGCGCTGGATCTGTTGCTGTTTCAGCTCGTCCTACTTTACCAAAAACTGTCTTAACTTCTGGCACGGTGTAAATTAATTTATCAGTTTGCTGTAGCAATTGACGTGCTTGACCAATAGAAATACCCGGATATGTTGTGGGCATATACATTAAGTCACCTTCATCAAGTGGCGGTATAAATTCACTGCCAATTTTATTAAGTGGGTATAAACCGACACCAAGCACCATTAGAGCAACCAACAATGTCATTTTAGGAAATCGTAGAACCGTTTTTAAAACGGGAAGGTAAATAAAAGTCAAAAATCTATTAACTGGATTTTTATGCTCAGCTAAGACTTTGCCTCGAATAAAATAACCCATTAAAACAGGAACTAAGGTAATAGCTAAAGCTGCCGAAGCTGCCATGGCATAGGTTTTGGTAAACGCTAATGGCGTAAACATTCGCCCTTCTTGCGCCTCTAAAGTGAATACGGGAACAAAGCTAACGGTAATAATCAATAAACTAAAAAATAGAGCAGGACCCACTTCACAAGCAGAATCAACTACAACTTGCCAACGATTTTCATTGGTTAATGACTTTCCTTGACGCGTAAGTCGCTCCATATGCTTGTGCATATTTTCTATCATGACAATAGCACCATCTATCATGGCGCCAATCGCAATGGCAATTCCTCCCAATGACATGATATTGGCATTAAGCCCTTGCATATGCATAATAATAAACGCGGTTAAAATCCCGACAGGCAAACTAATAATAGCCACTAAAGAAGATCGCACATGAAATAAGAAAATAATACAAACAAGTGCAACAACGCCAAACTCTTCCAACAGTTTATAAGTTAAGTTATCCACTGCTCGCTCGATAAGTGCAGAGCGATCATAAACAGGTACTATTTCAACTCCTTTGGGTAAGCCTTTTTTAAGTTGTTCCAGTTTATCCTTTACACCATTAATCACTTGCTGAGCATTTTCACCAAAACGCATCACAACAATACCGCCAACAGCTTCACCTTCACCATTTAGCTCAGCAATACCACGACGCATTTGTGGCCCTGTGCCTATTTCAGCAACATCTTTTAGTAATAGTGGCGTACCATTTTGATTAACACCTAAAGGAATGTTTTCCAAATCTTCGACACTTTTGATATAGCCCGTTGCTCGAACCATATATTCGGCCTCAGCCATTTCTACGACTGACGCACCTATTTCTTGATTTCCTTGCTTAATAGCCATTTGAATAAGTGACAATGGAATACCAAAAGCACGCAATTTATCTGGATTAATTCTCACCTGATATTGTTTAACCATACCGCCAAGCGTACTAACTTCCGATACCCCAGCGACCGTTTGCAGTTCATATTTTAAAAACCAATCTTGTACGCTGCGCAACTGACTTAAATCATGCTGACCTGTTTTATCAACCAGTGCATATAAATACACCCAACCAACACCTGTAGCATCTGGGCCTAATTGTGGCCTTGCATCAGTAGGTAAATTGGGGGCAACTTGGCTTAAATATTCAAGTACCCGAGAGCGAGCCCAATAAAGATCGGTATCTTCATCAAAAATAACATAAACATAAGAATCACCAAAAAAAGAATAACCCCGCACCGTAACAGCTCCCGGCACAGACAACATAGCGGTAGTCATAGGGTAAGTTACCTGATCTTCAACCACTTGTGGCGCTTGCCCTGGGTAACTTGTTTTTATTATGACCTGCACATCAGATAAATCTGGTAAGGCATCAATAGGTGTTTTGCTAACTGAATATAACCCTACGCCAACAAGTAAAAAAGTTGCAAGCAATACAAAAAATCGATTTACTACTGACCAACGAATAATAGAAGTAATCATAAGTGTTTAACTCCTATCGTTAGTGGTTAGAGTGATCGACAGTAGGTGTTTCAATGTCAGTTAAACTAACATCTGAATCATAATGCATTCGTTTAAAGTCAGATGATTTACTCGATTCTGAATCCAGTAAGAATTGCGCTGAACTAACAACTTTTTCACCTTCACTAAGACCTTTTAAAATTTCAACATTTTCGCTATCAAAACGTCCAACAGCAACGGCAACTGATTTAAAGCTACCCTCACCTAAAGCGAGCACTACCCTGTCTTGGTTTCCAGTTCTGATCAGTGCTTCTTTTGGGATCAACAAAGCACTTTCATCTCCAGTAGTATGAATAGCAATTTGTGCAAACATGTTAGGTTTGAACTCACCATTATTATTTTTAAAGCGTAATCTGACTTTGACGGTACGAGTTTTAGCATCGAGGGTTGGATAAATATAATCTACTTGCCCTTGCCATGTTTTACCCGGTAAATAGTCCAGAGTCATAGTAACAGGTGTTCCTGTTTGTACTTGCCCTGCTTGTCGTTCAAATACTTCGGCTTCAACCCAAACTTCAGATAAGTCACCAATAGACATTAATGTTGAACCGGGTTTAACAAAAAAACCTTCACGAATTTTAAGGTTTTCCACAACACCCTTTTGCGGCGCGTAAAAAGTAATAGTCTGCTGCACCTTGTTTGTTTTTTTCAGTTTGGCTATCGATGATTTAGGGAGTTGCAAAGAAATTAAACGGTTTTTCGCTGCACTAATCAAGCGACTATTTTTACGATCTAATGCTAAAAGTAATTCTTCTTGAGCATTCACTAACTCAGGGGAATATATTTCATATAGAGGCTGCCCCTTTTTAACGGGATCGCCAATGGCTTTTACATGAAGCTTTTCAATCCAACCTTGTACCCTTGGGTGAATATGAACCAATTTATCTTCATCATAAGTGACATATCCAACCGTATTAATTTGTGTATGCAACCGTTTATATCTTGCCAATGTGGTACGTACACCCAAATTATTTATCACGTTAGGTGAAATTCTAATAGTACCAATGCCTTCGTCAACCCCTTTAGCGCTATTGTCATAAACAGGAACTAAATCCATTCCCATTGGCGACTTTCCGGGTTTATTTTTTCTATAATTTGCATCCATAGGAGCAACCCAATACATAGGCTCTTTCTCTACACGTTTAACATTTGAAACTTGCTCATTTTCTATAGGGGTTAAGACACTGTACGCGCCAACAGTAAAGATGCAGCCGATAATCATGCCAAAAATAATGGGTTTAATATTACTTCCTTTCGTATTTATACTCATTATTTTTCTCCTGAAATAGCAAGGTATTGATTACTATTAATAAAGCTTGTTTTATTTTCATTGTTTGCAGTTTGAATATTACCGTTGACACTACCAAGGAAAAGGTAATTTAATTCAAGGTGTATTTTTTGCTCTTCAACATCAATAGTTAGCCCATCAATTTCAGCATTCAACACGGCAATACGTGCACGAACCACTTCAGAAAAATCACCGTCGTCATTGGTATAAGCGGTTAGTGATGCCTCTGCTTGGTCGTGTATCTGTGGCAATAGTTTTGACTTGTATAGCTTTTGTCTATCTTTTAAGCGCAACAACCGTCCTTTGGCACTTGAATACATACCAAGTAACTTTCTAATTAATAATGATTTTTCTGCTTTAATCACTTCAGTTTTAGCAATAGCTGATTGAACTTCTTTATCTTGTCTATTTTGTGTAAACAGTGGTAAATCAAAAGACACTCCAACAGAAAACAAATCAGCTCGACTTCTCGCCATAACATCATCACCTCGATGACCATAACTCGCACTTACTCCCCATTCTGGTCGATATTTTTGCTTAGCTAATTTAATACCCACTTTTGTTGAGGTAACTTTTTTATCAATAGCAATAACAGATGGATGTTGAGTAAAATAAGAGACTAATTTTTGGGGATGAAGCCTGTTTTTAGCGTTAACTAAATCAGTATTTAATAACTCAATTTGTGGCATTTTTTGACTGAGCAAGATGTTATAAAAATAAAAATCAGCAATTAAAGCGGTGTCACTTTCTAGCTTATTATCCGTTTCTAAGTTAATTAACCATTGCGATAACATTCCCTCATATCGGTTTTTTTGCTGCGCTAATTTATCCAACCGATCGTCTAAACGTGTTAATTCAAGCTGCGATCTAACAAGATCTTGTTGACGGGTTTTTCCTAAAGCAGATGAATAACTTGCCTCGGCAACATCGACCAATTGCTCAAATAAAGCTCTGTTCTTTTCTATTAACGCAATACTTTGTTGTATTCGATATACATCTAACCATAAAGTACCAACAGTAACAGCAACTTTTGCTTTGCGATTTTTTCGTTGATATGGAAATGCCTCACTTTGAATTTTAAGCTGCTGGCTTTTAATTGCTAACGTATCTCCTCGAGGAAACATTTGTGAAATACCCACCTTGGCCTGGGTCATTCCTTCTTGAGTAAAGTTAAAACCGTCCGTAGGCAAGTTTGCTAGCCCAATAGAAATTTTAGGATCAGGCAAGGTGTTTACTGCCGTGCTTAATGCTTCAATGGAGCGTTGTTTATACACATTTCCCGTTAGCCAAGGATCATTTTGTTGCGCCGCTCTGATCGCTCTTTCAAAAGATAATGGCACTTGATTTTTCATTAGTAACAATTCAGCAGCATCAACAGATAAAATAAAAAGTGTTAGTATTCCTAACAGACTATTCATGCGAAATTTACAGTTAATATTTGTAAACATAACCCCTCCAAAAGGGATGTAATACCAATCAGACTAACTAAGTGATTGGTATAAATTTATACTTTAAAATTAATTAGTTTGATTTGAAGAGGCTTATAAAGTGAGTGTTATAAACGCAGAAGAGCAAAAAACTAATACAGGTATTCTTTAAACGAGCCAAAATTTGGGCACATTTATGCTGTATTTAGCTTAAAATCGGTGGTCTGTATAGTGATGTTAAAGGTTGGCTTACTGGCGAGCGAGAAACGGACATTATTTTAGAGACAAAGTCGCTCGTTAAGCCTCTGCTAATGTCTTTATTGAAAAGGGCAATACTTGAACAACCACTTGTAGAGCAATAACATGTACTAGAACAACAATCTTCAGTCGATTCATCCGTATCACTCATCATTTGATGGCCACTATGATCCATTTTAGACAGTTCATGCGGTTGCTCTTGCATGCTCATTCCTTTCATATTCATCATTTGATATGACATCACAGTAGACGCCATTGCTTGACTAATAAAAGCCAAACAGAATAGCAACACCATTAATGTTTTAGAAAGATTTAAAATCACAAGCAATCAAACGTTATGAATAAGTACATCCTATGTTACCTGAATTTTTTAATAATTTAAATAACGCGTCTCTAAATACAAAAATGGTCTTACTCTTTAAGCATTAATACATAAAATCTATATAATAAACCTTATAAATTTTCTTCCGCAAATGAAGCTAAACGACTACGAACCACACCATTTAAATTCACCGTAGCACTGCCTGGAAAATCTTTAAAACGCTCAACAATATAAGTTAAACCTGAGGTCACTGCGGTTAAGTAATTACTGTCTATTTGCGCTAAATTACCTGAGCAGACCAGCTTAGTCCCCTCGCCACAACGAGTAATAATGGTTTTAAGTTGTGCCGCTGTTAAATTTTGACATTCATCTAGTAATACCAATGAATTTTGAATACTGCGACCACGCATAAAGTTAACACTCTTAAACTGAATATTCGCTTTGTCCATAATGTAATCTAAACTACCCGACATACTTTCATCTTGTTGATGAAGCACTTCTAAAGAGTCGGTAATAGCGGCTAACCACGGAGCCATTTTTTCCTCTTC
>Ga0209826_1001507_pt1 | contig 16195 bp, 15 predicted proteins | sample GOMGulsemesocosm_5_FD_184637 | JGI IMG/M metagenome (GOLD analysis project Ga0209826, IMG submission 184637) | Methane-oxidizing microbial communities from mesocosms in the Gulf of Mexico - GOM15C Gulf of Mexico (SPAdes) (version 2) | ecosystem: Environmental > Aquatic > Marine > Cold seeps... | reverse complement strand
CATTTATGGGATTGCAACGTTTTAGCTCTCAAAAACAACTTAAATGGGAAGTAGGATTTATTACTAGCGTAGACAATCGCAGTAAAGGACACATTTTAAGAGTGGCTATAGAGTATGAATTTTAATTAGCCGTTAGAGATAAAATCAATTTAACTCATTAATAGTAGTAATAGATAATTGACTTGTATCATATTTTAAAGCATCTTTAACGTAATTAGAACTTTAAGAATTAAATCAGATGAAAAAACTTAAAAATGAAGCAGAATTATTAAAAAAAGCATTACTTATTGGTGAAAAATATGCAGTGAACCGCGGCTACAAAAGCTTTTCAGCAACTAACTCGGCAAAAGACAAAATTGAAAGTTTATATCGTTTATTGGTGAGTGATAAATTAATACAGCCATTACCTGTTGATAGTGAAGATCAACCACATATGAAGCATAAGTTAGCGTTATGGATCGCAAAACAATTACCAACAGGCCATGCTTTGCTTGGTTGATTGACGTACTATATGTGCCTTACTTTAAAGGCACATAATTTTTAAAATGACTTCTACAGAGCGCTTGGTACCGTTCATTACCACCAACTTCAACTTGTTCACCACCTATTGCCGCTTTTCCATCACTATTTAGGCGAATAACAAAGTTAGCTTTTCGACCACAATGACAAATTGTTTTCAGCTCAACAAGCTTGTCAGCCCATGCAAGCAAAGCTGCACTGCCTATAAATGTTTGACCTAAAAAGTCAGTACGAATGCCGTAAGCTAAAACGGGTATGTGTAAATCATCAACGATATCGGTTAACTGTTTTACTTGTTTTTTGGTAAGAAACTGCGCCTCATCAATTAACACACAAGCAATTTCACTCTCTCTTTGCATGGCAGTAATTTCAGCTAATAAATCAGTTTCTGTCGTAAACAATTGTGCGTCAGCGTTGATACCTAAACGAGATGACACTTTACCTTTTGCATACCGATCATCAATTTGTGCAGTATAGAGCACAGTTCGCAAACCGCACTCATTATAATTGTATGAAGATTGTAACAAATGTGTAGATTTTCCAGCATTCATTGATGAGTAGTAAAAATAGAGTTGTGCCATTAATGCTTGTCTCGTGTAAAATCCCGCCTATAATAAATAACAAATATGCGCGATTAAAATTACATCTGTAATCAATAGTTTATCGTGGTATTTTTGTCGTTTTGAATATGTTCTAGTGTGCCTAATAAGTTATTAAGTAAGCTGCTAGCTCCAAACCTAAAATGTTGAGTTGTTGCCCAATGTGCACCTAAAATACTATTAGCTAAAGATAAGTACAACTTGGCATCATTAACATCTCTGACACCACCCGCGGCTTTAAAACCAGTATCTGTACTTGAATTATTAGTCGCTTTAATTACTTTTAACATAATTGAAGCTGCCTCAGGAGTCGCATTTACCTTAACTTTTCCTGTTGAGGTTTTAATAAAATCAGCTCCGGCACGAATAGATACTTCACAGGCAAGTTTAATTAACTCTGCTGTTTTTAGCTCACCCGTTTCAATAATAACTTTTAGTAAAATACCCTTTGGACATACTTGCTTGCATGCTTCAACTAGCTCTAAACCAATATTTTCATCACCTTTAATTAGCGCCTTGTAAGGAAAAACCACATCGACTTCGTCAGCGCCATAAGCAACAGCCGCTCTAGTTTCAGCTACAGCAATAGCTATATCATCATTACCATGAGGAAAATTAGTTACGGTGGCAATTTTAATTTCGGGGGTACCTTGCTCGGTTAATAACTTTTTAGCCAGTGGAATGAAACGGGGAAAAATACAAATAGCTGCAGTATTACCACCTAGCGATTTTGCTTGCTGACATAGTTTGAGAATGTCAGCGTCAGTTTCTTGGTTGGTTAAACTAGTTAAGTCCATTAATGATATAGCTTGTTTGGCAATGTGTTTTTGTGTGGTCATAAGTATAACTTTTAATAAAATAGAAAAATAAATAGCACGCTAAAGTGATAAAAACACACCCGCAATTGCTGCGCTCATTAAATTAGCAAGTGTTGCGGCAATCATTGCTTTCATACCTAACTTGGCAATGTCATGTCTTCTGTTTGGTGCCATTGAACCAATGCCACCTAATAAAATAGCAATTGAAGATAAATTGGCAAAGCCACAAAGTGCAAAAGTGATTATTGCTTGGGTTGATGCACTTAAACTGTCCTTTATTTCAACAAAATTAACATAAGCAAAAAATTCGTTAACGACAATTTTTTGTCCAATAAAACTACCAGCTTGCAACATTTCAGTGCTAGGAACGCCAATAACGTAAGCAATAGGTGCAAATAAATACCCTAATAACCATTCAATAGTGACATTTTCAAAGCCAAATAAACTTGCAGTTCCGCCAACGAGTGCATTTAATAAAGCGATAAGTGCGATAAATGCGAGTAACATTGCGCCGACATTAACAGCCAACTTTAAACCCGAGGCCGCACCTGATGCCGCTGCATCAATAACGTTAATTGGTTTTTCGCCGCTATCGTCAGTAATCAAGTCTTCTTGAGAAATTTTATCATATTCTGTTTCTGGCATAATGATTTTTGCCATTAACAGGCCGCCAGGCGCTGCCATAAAAGAAGCTGCAATTAAGTATTTTAAATCAATCCCTAAACCAGCGTATCCCGCTAAAATTGAGCCAGCAACAGAAGCTAAGCCACCTACCATGATTGCGAATAATTCAGATTTTGTCATGTTAGCGATATAAGGGCGTATCACTAATGGTGCCTCTGTTTGACCAACAAAAATATTAGCCGTTGCCGATAGCGATTCAGGCTTACTGGTTTTAAGTAACTTTTGAAGCCCACCACCAATAATTTTAACCACCCATTGCATAATGCCAAGATAATATAGAACAGCAATTAATGATGAGAAAAAAATGATGACAGGGAGCACTCTAATAGCAAAAACAAAACCAACGCCATTGGAAAACATGGCATCGGTCCCTAAACCACCAAATAGAAAAGCAATACCCACATTAGCACTATCAATAACTTGCTGAACACCATTGGATACTGAGGCTAAGGTATCTTTACCAAAAGGAATATAGAGAACAAATGCGCCTAAGCCAATTTGAAGTGCGAAAGCCCAACCAACAGTACGAAAATTTATTGCTTGACGCTTTTTAGAAAGAAATACTGCTATAGCGAGTAAAACACCAATACCCAGTAAGCCGCGAAGTGCTGATAGCTCCATTGTAACCTCATGTTGTTTATTGTTTTTATTCTAAGTTTTATCCTAAGCTAGTTGTTAATGCGATAACTGTCTTATTTTTGCTTTTAATACTTCGATAGCCATACGATTTTTTCCACCACGAGTAATAACAATATCAGCCCAAGCCTTCGATGGTTCGATAAATTGATAATACATAGGCCTAACCGTTGTTAAATATTGGTTAGTGATTGACTCCAAACTGCGACCGCGCTCTTGTGTATCGCGCTCTATTCGTCTAATTAAACAAATGTCGAGAGGTGTATCCATGTAAACTTTAATATCAAAACAATTACGAAGTTGAGGATTAGATAATAATAATATCCCTTCAACAAGAATAATTTTTGTAGCTTTAATGGTAATTGTTTTTTTTGTACGTGTATGGGTTTTATAGCAATAGACTGGGCATTGGATATCTCGTTGAGCTATTAACTCAGTTATTTGGGCACTCAATAATTCATGCTCAAAAGCTTTTGGATGATCGTAGTTTGTTTGAGCCCTTTCATCCATATTTAGATGTGATTGATCACGATAATAAGAGTCTTCTTTTAATATAGATATACCGCTAAGTCCAAGCTCCGGTAGTAACTCTTGGTAAATAGTTTCAGTAAAAAGTGACTTTCCTGATGCTGAAGCGCCTGCAATTGCAATTACAGTCGTTTTACTTGCTTGTGTCATTAATTGATCCGTAGAAAAGTCAGGTTAGTGCCATCGAAACTTGATTTAGTCTATACTAAACAGCATTAAATAAGCTTAAATATAACTTGGCTTATTATCATAAAAGCATTAAATTATCATAACTTGACTAATTGGTCATGTTTATTTTCTATTTAAGGTGTTATTTCAGTGGCAAGAGCAATAATTTTAGTGCTTGATAGTTTCGGTGTAGGCTTCGCTAATGATGCAGATAAATTTGGTGATATTGGTGCGAATACTTTTATAAATATAGCGAGGCACTACTTTCAAAAAAAAAATAAAGTGATACAACTCCCTAATTTAGGAGCTTTAGGCTTACATACGTTAAGCAAACAAGCTAGCAGCAGTGAAATTTGGCAAGCCTTTGAGCAAGATTTAGCGAATGAAGAAGTTAATTTCAACGACTTTTATGTCAGCCCTAAAAAGGGCGCTTTTGGTTATATGGCTGAAATTAGTACAGGTAAAGATACGCCTAGTGGTCATTGGGAAATGACAGGTGTTCCAGTGTTATTCGACTGGGGATATTTTACTAATAAAAAAGCATCCTTTTCTGATGAGTTAATTTCCGCAATAAATGAGAAAACAGGCTTTAATGGTGTGCTCGGAAATTGTCACGCTTCAGGAACTGATATTATCAATGTATTAGGTAATGAGCATTTAAAAACAGGTTTTCCTATTTGTTACACTTCTGCTGACAGCGTTTTTCAGGTTGCCGCCCATGAAGAGCACTTTGGTTTAGATAATTTATATACTTATTGTGAGCAAGTACGAGAATTACTATCGGATAGCGACCTTAATATAGGCCGTGTTATTGCAAGACCCTTTATTGGTCATAATGCTAGTGATTTTTCTCGTACTGGAAATAGGCGTGACTATTCAGTTTTACCGCCATCAAAAACAGTTTTAGATAAAATATCTCAACAGGGTGGTCAGGTTATCAGTGTGGGTAAAATAGCCGATATTTTTGCTCATCAAGGAATAACTCAAACAATTAAGGCCACAGGTATTAATGCTTTAATAGATGCCACTATGGTGCATATTAAAACGGCACCTGATAACAGCCTTATCTTTACTAACCTCGTTAATTTTGATCAAGATTATGGGCATCGTCGTGATGCAGTAGGTTATGCACAAGCACTAGAAGATTTTGACATGCGCTTGCCTGAAATTTATGCTCTGATGGAAGATGATGATTTTTTATTTTTAACGGCAGATCATGGTTGCGATCCAACGTGGCCAGGAAATGATCATACACGTGAATTTGTACCTTTGCTGTGTTACCACCATGGCGTGGAATCTGTAAATTTAGGGAAAAGAACAAGTTTTGCTGATTTAGGGCAGACATTAGCTGAACTTTTTGACGTTGAAGCTATGGAGTATGGTTCAAGCTTTATGTCTAATATAAATGCTAGCTCTACAATGTAAACAACAAAAGAAAAAAACTAAAATTACATAATTAGTCCTTGGGAGAGAATGATGAATATGTTTAAAAAAAGTGCGCTATCGATTTGTGTGCAAGCTTCACTATTATCGAGTGTTGTCAGTGTATCAACACTCGCTTTAGCAGCAGATGAAGTAGCAAAAGAAAAAGTTGTTGGTATAGAAGTCATTGAAGTCACAGCGCGTAAACGCGTTGAAAATGTTCAAGAAGTACCTGTTGCAGTTACCGCTTTACAAGGCGATAACCTTGATGCTTATAGCTCTGCTGCAATGGATATTCGTTTCTTAAATGCGAAAATTCCTAGTCTTTCTGTTGAGTCTTCATTTGGTCGAACTTTTCCACGTTTTTACATGCGTGGTTTGGGTAATTCAGATTTTGATTTAAACGCTTCTCAACCTGTATCTTTGGTGGTTGATAATGTCGTGCAGGAAAGTCCAATTTTAAAGGGCTTTCCTGTTTTTGATTTAGAGCGAATTGAAGTGCTTGGTGGTCCACAAGGTACTTTGTTTGGTCGTAATACCCCCGCTGGCTTAGTTAAGTTTGATTCAGCTAAGCCGACACAAGATTTTGATGGCTTTGCATCATTATCTTACGGTAGTAAAAATACGAGCGATTTACGTGCCGCTGTTGGTGGTGGTTTAACCGATAATTTATCTGCTCGTATTTCAGTACTTCGTCAGGATCGTGATAACTATATTGATAATAAAGCGCCAGGATTTGAACAAGATGGCGTATTAGGTGGGTATACTGATCAAGCCATTAGACTTCAATTTCTTTATGAAGGTGATGATTTTAACGCCTTATTTAATTACCACATGCGTGATTTAGACGGTAAACCTGTCGCTTTTTACGGTAATGGCATTAAATCAGGTAGTAACGCTTTAGCTACTAACTTTAGCCGTGATACGGTTTACCATGACTCAGCATCTAGAGCTACACAACAAGTAGAAACTAAAGGTGCTAGTTTAAAACTAACCTTTAATTTAGAAAACCATACAGTTACCTCTATCACGGGCTATGAAAGTGCAGAATTATTTTCTCGCGCAGATGTTGATGGTGGGTATGGTTGTAATGGTTTTGCTTGCCCTCCTGATTTTGCACCTAGTGGTCCAGGCACCATTAATATCAGCTCTGAAACTGCTGATGGTATTCCTGATCATAACCAAATTACCCAAGAATTACGTTTAACAAGTAATTTTGATGATGATTTTAATTATCAAATAGGTTTGTTCTATTTTAATGAAGACTTGACTATTGAAAGCTTTGCTTTCGATGCTTTATTTAGTGGTGGTAGCCCGAATGGTTATGTAATTCAAGAGCAAGAAACAACAGCTTGGGCTGTATTTGGTTCGGTTGATTACAGTCTCACAGATAAGACATCAATGACCGTTGGTTTACGTTATTCTGATGATGAAAAAGATTATAATAATGAACGAACACAATCACCATTATCTTTCTTTGGTGTACCAAATTATGCGGCAGGCGCTGTAAAAACAGATGATAGCCATGTAAGTTGGGATATTAGTATTTCACATAAATATACAGATGATATTAATTTATATGCTCGCGTAGCCGACACATTTAGAGCGCCAAGCATTCAAGGGCGTTCATTGTTTGCCTTTGGTGATGGTATCTCTGTTGCTGACTCTGAAACGATTATTTCTTATGAAGCAGGTATTAAATCAGATATTCTTGATAATATGGGTCGTATTAATGCATCAGTATTCTATTTTACCATGGATGATCAACAGCTTACCTCTGTAGGTGGTGATAGCAATACAGCCAGGTTACTTAATGCCAATGAAACTGTTGGTTATGGTTTTGAATTAGACTCACAGTTTATTCTAAATGAATATTGGATGGTGACGGCTAATGCAAGTTATAACAATACTGAACTTAACGATAGTGGTTTATCAGTACCTGTATGTGCTTCTTGTACGGTAACCGATACATTAAATGCTGATGGTCAAGCAATTGTGGGTGGTAATAACTTACCGCATGCTCCTGAGTGGATCTTTAACTTTACTGCACGTTATGCCATTGAAATTGGCGATGGTGAGTTTTATGCGTATACCGATTGGTCATACCGTGATGAGATAAGCTTTTTCCTATATAACTCTGTAGAGTTTACTGGTGAGGCATTATTTGAAGGTGGCTTACGCACTGGTTATACATGGGATGATAATGATCAAAAATATGAAGTAGCCTTGTTTGTTAGAAATATTACCAACGAGCAACAAGCTATTGGTGCCGTTGATTTCACTAATAATACTGCCATTGTCAATGAAGAGCGTTTCTTTGGTGCAGAGTTTAAAGTTAACTTCTTTTAAATTTAAACATCAAATATAAAAAAGGCTAATCGGTGAAATTAGCCTTTTTTATTTATTCAAATTACTTTGCCAACCAAGTCATTAATGATGACTAATCAATAAACCACATAACCAAACCAATAGATAAATCAATAACAGCTCTAACTTTTGGTTGAATTAATGATTTGGATCTATAGTTCCATACACAAATAAACTGAAAGTCACAAATTTATTCTTAATACAATTGCATTGCTGTTATAAAATGCTTTCTAGCGTTAATTCCATCATATCTTTGAAAGTATTCTCACGCTCATCTGCGGTTGTTTTCTCACCCGTTTTTATGTGATCGGACACCGTTAATACGGTTAAAGCTTTTTTGCCGTATTCAGCAGCCACTCCGTACAAACCTGCGGCTTCCATTTCAACTGCCAAAATGCCATATTTTTCCATTAAGGCAAACATTTCAGGCTGTGGGGTATAAAATAAGTCAGCAGTAAATATATTACCGACATTTACTTTTTGTCCTAGTTTTTCAGCCGTATTAACAACTTTGTGCAATAAACTAAAATCAGCCGTTGCGGCAAAATCACATTGATTAAATCGAAGTCGGTTAACATTTGAGTCAGTGCTAGCTGCCATACCTATGATGATGTCACGAATTTTGATGTCATCACGTACTGCGCCACAAGAGCCAATACGAATAATATTTTCAACACCAAAGTCTTTATATAATTCAGTAGCATATATTGAAATAGAAGGTACGCCCATACCTGAGCCCATTACTGAAATAGGTTTGCCTTTATAAGTACCTGTATAGCCAAGCATATTACGTACACTTGTCACGCATTTTGCGTCGTCTAAAAAATTTTCAGCGATGAATTTAGCTCTTAGTGGGTCGCCGGGCATTAATACTGTTTCGGCGAAGTCGCCTAAGTTTGCGGAAATATGTGGTGTGCTCATGAAGTGTCCCTTGCTGTGTTAGTAAAATAAACAGTAAGTTTCTAGCCTAATACAAAACAACAAATCTGTTGAAATGATACTGCTATCAAGGGTTTTTTACTGGTTTTGTAGTTTATCAATAACAAATTTTTGTAGTTTATCAATAACAAATAATAAAGTGTACCTTTTGATCAGTTTAACTAAAAAATCGCTCTAATATCCATTGGTAACCTATACCTCCTAGGTATATACCAGCAATACCAGCAACTCCTGACAGTACAGGGGGCGCAGGTAAGGGCAGTTTTAACACTGAAAATAAAATCCCAACAAAAGCGCCAGTTATTAATGCTAATAAAACTTCGGTCATTATTGTTTTTCTCCTTTATATTACGTGTTTAAGTTGTTCCATTTAATAAGTTTTTTTTATCACTATGAGATAGAAAACAAACATCTACAGAATTTTTTTGTAATTGATTTATTTCATTATCGCTAAGTTTTAATACTTGCTGTGCTACATCATACTCATGCTTTATTTCGATGCCTTGCACTGCAGGATCATCTGTATTCAAACAAGCTTTAATTCCATAATCAAGGAATACTTTTAACGGATGCTGACTTAAGTTAGTTACGGTTCCTGTTTGAAAGTTAGATGTTAAGCATGATTCAATGGCAATGTTGTTCTTAACCATATAAGACATCAATGTTTCATCTTCTATGGTAGCAACGCCATGCCCGATACGAGTTGCGCCTAACTCTTTAATTGCTTGCCAAACACTTTTTGCGCCACCCGCTTCACCTGCATGCACAGTTATTTGTAAACCAGCGTTACGAACTTGCTTAAAGTGATCAACAAATAGTTCACCTGGAAAGTTATATTCATCACCCGCCAAATCTACAGCAATTAAGTGTTCTTTATGCGTGAGTAACGCATCTAACTCAAACTGACATTGTGCAACTCCAAAGGTGCGACTTAAAATACCAATTAGATTAATTTTTACATCAAAGTTTTTCATTCCCATATGAACGCCATCAATAACGGCTGCAACAACATCGCTAATAGGTAAGTTATGATTCATCGACATGTAATAAGGGGAGAAACGTAATTCTGCGTAATTTAAGCCTGCATTGAATGCGTCTTCAACATTTTCATAGGCGACACGCTTAACATCATCTAAACATTTTAATACGGCAACTCCCCAATCTAATTTCTTCAAGAAAGCGAGTAAATCAGATTCACTATGCTGTATTTGAACATAAGGGATAAAATCATTAAATTGACTGGTTGGTAAAGCAATGCTATTTTTTTCTGCTAGCTGCCAAATGGTGGCAGGACGAATATTACCGTCTAAATGGCGATGAAGATCTAATAATGGCAATGCACTCTCTATCATTTTCATCATTTTCCATTTCCTCCTAAAGTAGAATGATAAACTTACGCTATAATTATATCGTTTTTTTCACCTTTCTCCATTGGAATCTACTAGTATTAGCGCCTTAACACTGGTAAATTGACTTCGGGATTATTTATTTGGATGTCTAGACGTAAATAAAGACAAATTAACACTACTTACTTAATGAGTAGATGAAAGCAAAGAGAAGAATTATGTATCAAACTGATGATGTGCGCATCAATAAAATCAAAGACTTATTACCTCCTATCGCATTACTGGAACGATTTCCAGCGTCAGAGAAAGCAACTAAGTCAGTCGTTTCTGGTCGAGCCGCAATTCACAATATATTTAATAATAAAGATGACCGATTACTTGTGGTTATCGGGCCTTGTTCTATTCATGATCCGCAAGCGGCATTTGAATATGCTCAACGTTTAGTAAAATTACGTGAAAAATATAAAGACAGTTTAGAAATTGTTATGCGTGTTTATTTTGAAAAACCACGCACAACGGTAGGCTGGAAAGGATTAATTAACGACCCTTATATGGACAATAGTTTTAAGCTTAATGACGGTTTGCGTATAGGTAGACAGTTGTTACTTGATATTAATGAGTGTGGCTTACCAACCGCTGGTGAGTTTTTAGATATGATCACGCCACAATATATGGCTGATTTTATGTGTTGGGGTGCTATTGGTGCACGCACAACTGAATCACAAGTTCATCGTGAGCTAGCGTCAGGGCTTTCTTGTCCTGTTGGCTTTAAAAATGGCACAGATGGTACAATTAAGATTGCTATTGATGCAATAGGATCTGCAGCGGCTTCACATCATTTTTTATCTGTGAATAAGTTTGGTCATGCGGCTATTGTTGAAACGACAGGTAATAGTGATTGTCATATTATTTTACGTGGTGGTAGAACAACTAATTTTGATGCTAAAAGTGTTAATGAAGTGACATCGCAACTTGATTCAAGCGGTTTAAATACTAAAATTATGATTGATTTTAGCCATGCTAATTCAAGTAAGAAATTTGAAAACCAAATGTTAGTGTCAACTGACGTAAGCAATCAAATTAACCAAGGTAATAAAAATATTTTTGGCGTCATGGTAGAGAGCCACTTAGTTGAAGGCAACCAAAAGCTAATTGATGGTAAAGCTCAAGTATATGGTCAAAGTATTACCGATGCTTGTATCGGTTGGGATGATACAGAAACCTTATTAGCACAATTAAGTGATGCTGTGTTAGCAAGAAGAAAGCTTTAGTTGCATAAATAGCGTTTAACTATTAAAGCGCTTGTTATTAAAGTTCTTCGCTATTAAAAAAGTGCAAAGCATGATAAAACGTCAACTTAAGTTTATTATTTAAGTTGACGTTTTTTTTATGCAAAAAACTATAAATGCTATTTTAGAGCAAATAGAGTCAGTTGTGCTGGGTAAACCTCATGAATGCCGTTTAGCCTTAGCTTGTATACTTGCTAAAGGGCACTTATTAATAGAAGATTTGCCCGGTATGGGTAAAACCACTTTGGCTCACACATTAGCTGAAACGTTAAAGTTAAGTTATCAGCGAACACAATTTACCAGTGACTTATTACCTGCCGATGTTATAGGGATTTCAATTTTTAATACAAACAAACAGGCATTTGAACTTCATAAAGGGCCTATTTTTAATCAAGTTGTATTAGCGGATGAAATTAATCGGGCTAGCCCAAAAACTCAAAGTGCTTTACTTGAAGCCATGGAAGAAAAGCAGGTCAGTATTGATGGTGTTACTCATCAACTACCTAACCCCTTTTTTGTTATAGCCACTCAAAACCCCTTATTTCATGCAGGAACCTATCCATTACCAGAGTCTCAACTTGATCGTTTTATGATGCGAATATTGTTAGGCTTTCCTGACATTGAAGCTGAAAAAATGATTTTACTATCGTCTGAGTTAACTCGTAGTGAAAGCTCAACAGTAAAAGAGTTTAGTGTTGATCGTTTAATTGCCATGCAAAGTGCGGTGCAGCAAGTACACGCCTCTGAATCTATTATTGAATATATTATTGCTCTTTGTCGCCTTAGTAGAGGGCAAAACAATGCTGACAATAGTAAAGAATATAAAGAGAAATTAGCATGTAACCCTTTATCACCTCGAGCAGGAAAAGCTTTGCTTGCTGCTGCTAAAGCTTGGGCATTTATTGATGACCGTGATCATTTGTTACCTGATGATATTAATGCTGTGTTCTATACCGTATGTGAACATAGACTCGTGTTAAATGGGCAGGAGCAATACGCTAATATATCAATTAGTGAGCAGATATTGCAGCGTGTTGATGTGTTAAACCCACTGTAAAAAATAGAGTGCTACCATGACGTTGATTAAACCAATAGGAAGGTAAGTAATTAAAGCATTTATTAAAAAACGAATTGAACATTGGCTAAGTAGACGAGTTCCTAGCAATTTTCAGCATAAATTATCAAGTCGTAATATTTTCATTATGCCTACCCGATTTGGTTTTTCTTATCTACTTTTTAATATTTTATTGTTTTTATTAGGCACCAATTATCAAAATAATATCATTTTATTATTAAGTTATTTACTAGCAAGTTTGTTTATTACCGTAATGCTGCATAGTTTTTATAATTTTTCACAACTTACGTTTTCATCATCAGCTAAGCAGTTTGTTTTTGCTAAGCAGTCAGCTTATTTCCCGATAAAGATTAAGGCAAAAAAAAATCATTTTGATCTTAATTTTCATTTTGCACGACAGGGAAATTTATCAAAAAGAATAAAACTTGAAAAATGTTATCTGGGTGAAAGCCAAATATTATTGCCAATTATAGCGACTACTCGTGGAGTGTATGATTTAGGTCGAGTAAAAGTTTTTAGTGAGTATTCGCTTGGGCTTTTTATTACTTGGGCTATGTTAGATTTCTCTCATCAACTTGTGGCTTTTCCTGAACCAAAAAAAATGAGTAATAGCCACAATTTCTTATCAAGTTCAGATGACTCAGAGCAAAATGCAAATACTCACAGCCATACCTCAGCAGGGATAGATGATTTTTCAGAATTAAAAAGCTATGTAATAGGTGAGTCACAAGCAAAAATAGCATGGAAACAGCTAGCTCGTGGTCAAGGCAAGCTGAGTAAACATTATCAAAATCAGCAGGGGAGTTTACATTGGTTGAAATTAAGCGATATGCCAAGTGAAAACTTAGAAATAAAATTGAGCTCTCTGTGCTTTTTAATACTCGAATATAGCAAAAGCGACTATGATTTTGGCTTGTTACTAGATTTAGATTTGTTGGGCATAAATAGTACAGAACAGAGTAATCAAACAATTAAGATAGCACCAAATTCTGGTTATCAACATCGACAAAACTGTTTAATTGCTTTGGCTGAACTTAAGGCGATAGGAATGTGATTTATGACAGATATAGCCTCAGCTTACTATAGCCATCATAAAAATGAATTTACGCTAAGCAGCCAAAACTCATGGTTATTATGGGGCAGTCAAGTTGTAAATATTACTTATTTGTCGCTAGAAATTAGCGCTTGGATGCTTGCTATTTTAGCTTTATCACTATGCTGGCAGGCTTTATTAATTAACATCAAATTTAAGGGCAGAAAAAGAGCAACAGTATCATCTATTTTACTCACTTTCTTTGCGGTTAGTGGTTGTGTTGCTATTGCAATAACAGCTAGAGAACTTGGTGTTTTATTAAGCATGGTGCATTTGCTAACTTTTGCATACGTATTAAAAGCATTTGAAATAAAACAAAGAAAAGATTTTTACCAACTATTTCTACTTGGGTTGTTTATGTTGGCATCAGCACTAATTTTTAAGCAAAACTTAGCCTTTTCAGTCATGGTTACTCTAGCATTAACCCTCAATTTAATTGTTTTACAGCAAGTTTTTTCACCAAGTAAAACATTCTTCGCATCAGCTAAACTGATTGTAACACTGTTATTGCAAAGCTCATTACTTACCATTGTTCTGTTTGTTTTTTTTCCGCGTTTATCGCCATTTTGGCAAGTGCCAAATGCAAAGTCAGCACAAACAGGGCTTTCTGAAGAAGTGAGTCCTGGTGATATAGCAAACTTAGCATTATCAAGTGATTTGGCTTTTAGGGTTGATTTTAAAGGTGGTGCAATACCACGTTATTCAAATCTTTATTGGCGAGCTATGACGTTAGAAAACTATGATGGCCGCAAATGGTCTCGTGAAAAAACAAACACAAAATCATCTTCAACAAAAACCTCTTTTGCTCCCGGTACAAGTGGTAAATCTATTTTTTATGATGTTATCGTTGAACCAAATTTTCAATCGTGGTTGTTCGGGCTAACCGTTGCAAACAGTGATGATACTAATTTAATACTTATGGCTGACTATACTATTCAAAGTCGTAAAGTGTTAAGTCAAGTGACTCATTACACTATTGAAAGCTACTTACAAGCACCATTGGGTATCACTATTAATGATGCCGATAAGCAACGTAATTTAATGATTATTCAAGGTAGTAACCCCCGATTAGAAAAACTTGCGCTAGAGCTTAAGCAAAAATATCCTGATGAAATTGATAGATCAAATGCCGTTTTAGCATTATTTAGAAAACAGCAGTATTTTTACACCTTACAAGCCCCTTTATTAATAAATAATAGTTTGGATCAGTTTTTCTTTGATACTAAAGCGGGTTTTTGTGTTCATTATGCTAGTTCTTATACCTATTTAATGCGCGCTTCAGGCATACCTGCACGAGTTGTTACTGGCTATTTGGGTGGAGAATACAACAATATAAGTGATATACAAAAGGAACAGCAAACAAAGCAACAAGCAGGGCATTTAAGTATTTATCAATACGATGCACATGCATGGTCTGAAATTTGGATAGCAGGAATCGGTTGGAAAAGAGTAGATCCGACTTCTGCAGTTGATCCTCAGCGAGTAGAAAGTGGTTGGTCAAATGCATTATTAGCACAACAATCTTTACTTAATAATGATTTTCTTGGTTTACATCAATTCAAAAGCATTGAGTGGCTCAATGCAATAAGGTTACAGTTAGACGCATTAGATTATCAATGGACACGTTGGGTGTTAGGTTACTCAAGTAAGCAGCAATACGACCTACTAAAGCGTTGGTTTGGTAAAGATATGCAGTGGAAAACACCCGCAACCATCGTTTTAACGCTTATTATCATTATGGTGTTATTTACACTGTTTTATCGTTTGAATTTTAATTGGTTCAAACGCAAAAAAATTATGCCTTGGATAAAGCTATATCAACAAGCTCTAGGCAAACTTGCTAAAAAAGGTTTAAAGAAACCTGACAACATGACGCCTTCTGATTTTGCTCAAAAAGTAAGGCAGCAATACCCAGTAATATCAGAGGAATTCTTTGAATTTACAGCTGTTTTTGAATCCTTAATGTATCAGGAATTAGATACTGTAATGAGGGAAACGTTGTTACTTAACCTACAAAAGCAATATATTATGTTAAACAAGCTTATTTAATAGAGCTAAAATAATCATGAAAAATAATTCTTTTTATATTTGAATTGATTAGCTCCTATATTCTTTTTTATCATAAAAACGTCATTGTCTAATGATAATATTAAGTCTATCTTTTAGAGATAAGTAAGTAGTTAAATAAATAATTGAAAATGAACGATGGAGTGTCTATTTATGCCGTATCAATCAATGGAAAAATCTAAGCAACAGACGACAACGAACACAGGCTTATATTGTGAATACTCTTCAACGGCTGAACCTTATGCCATGGAAAAGGTTGTTGCTGTCCTTAGTTATATAACCTTGCTTGGTTGGTTTATTGCTATTGTTTTGCACGGAGCCCATAAATCAACATTTGCTAGTTTTCATTTACGCCAATCACTCGGTCTCATTATTACAGGGGCATTATTAGCCTTAATTCCACTTATAGGTTGGTTATTGAATGTGGGAGTTTGTTGTGCTTGGTTTTTTGCTCTTTACCATGTTGTTAAAGGTCATGAAGAAGAGATTCCTCTATTGGGTCGGTTCTACCAAGAACACCTCGATTTTATAAAATAATTATTAAATTGTTAGTTAATTTACTATTTACATTGATTTACCCTTTACAAATATGTCATCTGTATTTATTATTCGCACCGTATTTTAGCAAGGGTCACTTTGTTTTAG
>Ga0209826_1001505_pt1 | contig 16200 bp, 10 predicted proteins | sample GOMGulsemesocosm_5_FD_184637 | JGI IMG/M metagenome (GOLD analysis project Ga0209826, IMG submission 184637) | Methane-oxidizing microbial communities from mesocosms in the Gulf of Mexico - GOM15C Gulf of Mexico (SPAdes) (version 2) | ecosystem: Environmental > Aquatic > Marine > Cold seeps... | reverse complement strand
ATGGAGAGTATTCAGCGTATTAGTGCGCAAAAAATGTCGCAAGTAAATAGCCAAGTCACCCGTGATGATGTCATTAAAGATATGATGAATTGTGGTTATGTAAAAAGTGCCGATTTAGCGGATCGTTTTGGTAATCCTGCCACGTTAGATCCCTTACTTGATGTAGATATTGTTGGCCCCGGTGGTATTTTCAGTTTAGCCGAGTTTGACAGCGAGCAAGAGTTTCAAAAAACAGCCTCTATTATGAAGTTGGTCGTTAATGGTTTTTCTGGCGCTGGCACCGTAACCATGGGCGGTTTTGATTATCACACTGGCGATAGAGCGACCGGGGAATTAAGGGATTTACGCGCTGGCCGTTGTATGGGGGCTTGTTTAGAATATGCCGCTAGGCGTAATCAACCTCTGATGATGTATGTCTTTAGTGATGGCTCTGTCGCCAGTAATGGCCGTATCGATGACTCGGTAAATGGTCGAGGTAAAGGTGAATGGACCGGAGATAATTCATCTACGGGGGCGGCATTTTTTCTTGTTTATAATCCCACAGGTAAACCACAGTTAATGGGGGCGACAGCTGAGCAAAATGCTATGCATCAACAAATTGGTTACATGCGAACCGACGCCTCGGTTGAAACAGCCTCTGCGCCATCAGCCAACAATGTTAATTTATTAGTTGAAACCGTGTTGTTAAACTATATGGCGCTGCACGGTGAGCAGAACAATTTCTCTGCGTTGGTACCCGGCCAAGGACTTGGTAATAGTACTATGCTTGATTCATTAACAGCCTTTCAGCCCATCATAAACACTTAAGTTGTAAGTTATTTGCAGATAGTTATAGCTACTTTATCGGGTTTACTGTTGTAAGCCCTTGGAATAATGTAAGCGTCGCTGGTTATCAATAATAATGGCTTCAAAGTCAGGCAATTTATTAATCAGCGCCATACCTTCTACTAGACCTTTAACAAACACGGTTGTTGATAGTGCATCAACATAGGTTGGATCTTGACCAATAACAGAAACACTCACTACTTTTCGGGCTGAGTCTCCTGTTTTAGGATTGATAATATGGTGATAGCGTATGCCATCTTCAATAAAATAGCGTTCGTAGTCACCTGACGTAGAAATAGCTTCATTCTCAAGCGGAATATTAACCGCCGTTTTATGCTCAGCTCTGGGGTGCTTTATACCCACTAGCCATGGCCGACCATGCCTATCGCCCAACAAACCGGTATCACCACCAGCACTCACTAAAGCATGGTTAATCCCTGCGTTTTTAAGTAAACTTAAGCAGCGTTTAACCGCATACCCTTTGGCAATGCCGCCTAAATCAATTTTTATACCTTGATGAGTAAAATGTACCGTTGATTGCTCTTTGTTCAAGGTAATAGCGGTGTAATTAATTGCTGGCAAGGTTTTTATTATTGACGATTGACTTGGACGTGTTTTTTCTCGGTAATTGTATTGATAGCCAATTGAAGCATAGGTGATATCAAAAGCACCATCACTCATTGCTGAAATATGTTGCGCCGTTTTAAGTAAGTCAAACAGCTCAGCTGATATTGTCACCACTTTGTTTGCCGCTTCACGGTTAATTAAACTGAGCTCACTTTGCTTTTTATAAGGGCTCATTTGCCGATCAATACGAAACATTTCTTGTTCAACTAAGGTAATCAACGCTTGCGCTTGCTCGCTATGCTTTGTATCCGCTTCACTACCCGAACTATCGACAACATCCGTTGCTTCATCCAGCCAAAATTCAACGTGAGACAGAGTTCCCATCACTTTAAAACTATGTTTAACCCATTGAGCATTGGCAAAAAATGGCATACAAAAAAGTAAAAATGTAAGCATTAATTTAATCACTTTACTCATACTATTTGCGCCTTTCAAAATAAAAATTAGTATATTCATTCAGCTTAGAAATATTTACCACAGAGACTAACAAAGATAACAAAGTCTCCGTGTAGGCTCGAAGAACCCTCTGTGAAACATCGCGGCTCGGTGGTGAAGTTACAAATGAGTTAGACTAACAATGCTTGTAATTCAGCTAAGGAGTTAACAATTTTTTTAGGTTGATATTTATCTAAAGTATCACTGTCATGCACACCAAAAGTAACACCAATACTGTCAACACCTGCCGCTTGTGCCATTTTTAAATCGTGGCTAGTATCACCAATCATCACTGCCTCGTGTGGAGCAATAGCTAACTCGGCTAAAATACTGTTTAGCATTGTTGGATCAGGTTTTGACGGCATTTCTCCGGCACAGCGCGTAGTATGAAAAAAATCGTTCGTATTACTCACCTTTAATACTCGGTTCAACCCTTCTCTGCCCTTGCCTGTTGCCACAGCCAACAATTTATTTTTTTGTTTTAGCTGGGTAAGTAAATTCACCGCATTATCAAATAAAGGCGTTGGCGTAGAGTCACCTTCTAAATATTCATATTTATATTGCCCTAACATGGCATCAACTTGCTCATCGGTGATACCAACAAACAACGCTTGCAGAGCGACAGTTAAACTTAAGCCAATAATTTGCTTTACTTCATCATTTGACGGTATTGATAAACCAACCGTTTTAGCTGCTGATTGCATAGAGGATACAATGCGATCGACAGAGTCCATTAACGTACCATCCCAGTCGAAAATAACTAATTTATAATCTTGCATGTTTTATCTTCTATTCCTTTACTAATTTAGTTAAAAGTCTCTCTAAACTCGGTTCAAGTGGCGCTTCAATCTTTAAACGCTCTTCTGTTAAAGGGTGCGTAAACTCAATACTGGCGGCGTGTAAAAATAAACGTTTTAACCCTCTGCCCTTCATGTCAGCATCAAAATCTTCATGACCATATTTAGCGTCCATGGCAATAGAGTGGCCGTTGACCTGACAGTGGACACGAATTTGATGGGTTCTGCCGGTGACAGGAAACGCACGTACTAAAGTCGCACCACGGTATCGTTCTAATACTCTAAAACGAGTTTCTGATTCTTTGCCGTTAATATTATCAACAATCACCACACGTTCACCGGATTTAAGGTCATTCTTTCTTAATCCTTCTGTGACACGGGTTAGCTTAGTAGGCCAATGGCCTTTCACTAAAGCATGATAAAACTTTTGTACTTTTTTGTTGCGTAATTGTTCATGTAAATGTCGCAGCGCTGAGCGTTTTTTAGCAACGACCAAGCAACCTGAAGTATCTCTATCTAACCTATGCACTAGCTCTAACATGCGAGCATCAGGGCGTAAGGCTCTAAGCGCTTCAATGAGACCAAAGCTTAAACCGCTACCGCCATGCACCGCCATACCAGAAGGTTTATTAATAACAATTAATCGGTCATCTTCAAATAATATTTGTTTTTCAAGGTTGGCGACGATATTTAAACCGGTAGAAACATTATCGGTTTTTTCCGAAACACGAATGGGCGCAATACGCAATATATCGTCAACGGCTAATTTATAAACCGGTTTAATGCGCTTTTTATTAACTCGTATTTCACCTTTACGCATTAAACGATATAAGTGACTTTTAGGGACACCTTTTAAGGTTCTTAGCAAAAAATTATCAATGCGCTGACCGGCATCTTCGGCATCAATGGTAATAAAACGAACTTTAGGTCTATCGCCATCTTGATTAGGTGCTTGATTTGGCTTTTGTGACTGTGTATTTTGTGGCATTGCTAATGTGCTTGTAGGTTCAATACTTCGATGGCGGGCAGTTTAACATATTTTTTTTAGCGCTTTTCATCATTTAAGGCGTTTTTTATTAGCTTATATATTCATATAGTGGGATAATAACCTGTTAGTGCTTGAATTTTAACTAGCTAAGCGAGTCTAATACTTAACCGAGTATTAGCCAAGTATTAGTCAAATGTTAGCCAAGCGCTTAAGACAATGAAGCTTTACAGAGAGACGTAAGAGGCAAACTGCGGCCACATTAGTGTGCATTAACTAATTTGATTTGAGTTATGACAAAAACCAAGTCTATATATTAGTCTAATATAATGACACATTGAAGGTACGGCCTATTGCAACATTTAACGCATGTAACTTGTTAAAAATAGCATAAACAGTTTTATCGCCATCGTGATATTAGTCCTACTCCATAAAGCAATTTTTATTAAATAATTTGGTAAAACTCATTTGACTTTCCTACGACAGTCAAATAACCATTCAACTTAGCCTAACAGTAAGACGTAAAAAATATCGTCAGCTAAGTTTAATTGACTAACAGTTAGTTTTACCAAAAAGCGCAGCACGCAAGCTGGGCACATAAAGAAATGAATTAACACTGCTCATTAAGTTTAAGAACAAAATGAGCATATTATTAAATTAACAATCAGAATTTAAAACAGCTTAACCTGGTAAAATGACAGGTTAATCAATGACATCCGTGAGGATGACAAATTGCTGTTATCAAAAAAACAGATTGCTTTGTGTGTAAAGCAAATAGTGTGTTGTGACTAAAAATGAGTCACATAAACTATGAAACGTATGTTAATAAACGCTACCCAATCAGAAGAATTGCGCGTAGCACTGGTAGATGGACAAAAACTTTATGATTTAGATATCGAAAGTCCTGGCCACGAACAAAAAAAATCAAATATTTATAAAGCAAAAATCACTCGTATTGAACCCTCTCTAGAAGCTGCTTTTGTTGACTATGGTGCAGACCGCCATGGCTTCCTACCGATGAAAGAAATCGCTCGTGAATACTTCCCTAGTGGCTATACTTTTAAAGGCCGCCCAAACATAAAAGAAGTGTTACGCGAAGGCCAAGAAGTTATCGTACAAATTGATAAAGAAGAGCGTGGCCAAAAAGGTGCGGCGTTAACTACCTTTATCAGCCTTGCCGGTAGCTATTTAGTATTAATGCCAAACAACCCTCGTGCTGGCGGTATTTCTCGTCGTATTGAAGGTGATGAACGTACTGATTTAAAAGCATCATTAAGCAAACTAGACCTACCCAAAGGCATGGGCTTAATTGTTCGTACTGCTGGTGTTGGTAAAGCGTATGAAGAGTTAGAATGGGATTTAAGTGTATTATTACACCATTGGCAAGCGATTAGTGACGCCGCAGAAAGTCGCTCTGCGCCATTTTTAATTCATCAAGAAACCAACCTGATTTTACGTGCCATTCGCGACTATTTACGCCGTGATATTGGCGAAGTACTTATTGATCGCCCAAAAACATTTGAAAGCGTTAAAAAGCACATTGAAATAGTTCGCCCTGATTTTTTAAACAAAATCAAACTTTATAATAGTGATGTACCTTTATTTACCCACTATCAAATAGAGACGCAAATAGAAACAGCTTTCCAACGTGAAGTCCGCCTCCCTTCTGGTGGTTCAATTGTTATTGATCCGACAGAGGCCATGACTTCTATCGATATCAACTCGGCCCGTGCAACTAAAGGTAGTGATATTGAAGAAACCGCTTTTAATACCAACTTAGAAGCCGCAGAAGAAATTGCTCGTCAATTACGTTTACGTGATTTAGGTGGTTTGGTTGTTATTGATTTTATCGACATGACGCCAGTTCGCCACCAACGTGAAGTTGAAAACCGCATGCGTGATTCCGTTCGTCAAGACAGAGCGCGCATTCAATTAGGACGAATTTCTCGCTTTGGCTTACTAGAAATGTCTCGTCAGCGTTTACGTCCTTCAATTGGCGAAACGAGCCAAGGTGTTTGTCCTCGTTGTAGTGGCACAGGTCAAGTACGCGGCGTTGAATCTCTCGCTTTATCAATACTGCGTTTAATGGAAGAAGAAGCCATTAAAGAAAATACTCTGCATGTTCAAGCACAAGTACCTGTTCCTGTAGCAACTTATTTATTGAATGAGAAACGTCGTTCGGTAATGCATATTGAAAAACATCACGGCGTACGTGTTTTAATCATCCCTAATCCACACATGGATACCCCTCAGTACGAGGTACTGCGAGTTAAAAATGATGAAACTGTTACCAGCGCAAGTTACGATATTTCAATTAAAGAAGCAGAGCTTGAAGAAGCTAAAATGCCTAAATTTGAAAAAGAAACAGTAAAACGTGATGAGCCTCTCATTCAATCCATGGGACAAGGAATGTTGGCACCTAATGTTGCTCCTACTCCTGTAGCTGAAACAGCCAGCAAACCTGTTGAAATAGCTCAAAAACCAACCGGTTTCTTTGCTTGGTTGAAAGCTTTATTTACTACAGAAGAAGTTGTTGAAGAAGAAAAACCGCCTGTACCTAGCAAGCCTAAACAGCAAGATAACCGTGGCCAGCAACGTGGTCGTCAAGGTCAACGTCGTAACAATTCACGTAATAATCGTGGTGGCAAACGCTCTGATGAAAGTTCTGATGAACGCTCAGGCAATCGTTCAGATAATCAATCAAGTAATCGTTCAGACAATCGCAATGCTAAGCCTGCTGGTAAAGGTAGGAATGCCAATAACAGCAGTGCCAACAGAGATGAACGCGATGATACTAAGAAACAAAGCAGCAATGCGAAAAAACCAACTCGTAAGCCTGAGCAAGATAAAAACAAACAGGTAAAAGAAGAAGTTGCCACAGAGCGTCGTCAACGCAGAACTAACCGTAAAAAAGTACGCATTGATAAAGTAAAAGACGTTGCTGATGTTAACGTAGAACAAAGTGTTGAAGTAGTAAAAAATGTTGCTGAAAAAGTGACAACAGAACAAGAGAACACTGACACCACAGTTCAAGACGCTACAGTTAGCACTGAGTCAGAAAAACGTGAAGAACGTCCGAAAAACCGTCGTTCGTCTAGACATTTGCGCTCTAACGGCCAACGAAAACGTCGTGAAAAGACCACAGAGCAAACAGGTGAGCAAGCCGCTGAAACAGCCAATGATGCTATTGAAGCGCGTTACCCTGAAGTGGAAACTCAAGTACAAGCAAGCACGGTAGAGAGCAATCAAACTAACGTTATTGCAGCTAATACTGTTAAAGAGATTCAACAAGACTTGCCTTTGGTTGATGTTGAAGCTGAAGCTGAAAATGCGGAAAACAATGCCCCACAACAACCATCGCCAGTAATAGCGACGGTAACTGAAACATCAGCTGTGTCTGAAGAAGTTGTAGCAAAAGTAGCGGCTAGCGTTGAAACACCTTCTGAGACGAGTGTTGATGCCATTTCTGAGACGGATACAGATACGAACTCTGATGAGCAAGTAGAAGCATCGGTTGAATCAGTGTCAGACACAACAAGTGAAAGTTCTGAAGCTGTTGAAGCTGCAGCCGCGACAACTGAACCAGAACCAGAACCAGAACAAGTGCAAGCACCTAGTGAAGCAATCCCTGCCAGTGAAGAAGTTCAAACACCTGTAACAGCTGAATCGGTTAATGAAGATGTAGCCGTTGTAGAAGAAGCTCCGGTGAAGAAAGTAAAAAAACCGGCGGCTAAAAAACCAGCACCTAAATCCGCACCTAAAGATAAGAAGTTAGCTAGACAAGTTAAAAAAGCCAACCGTTTATCTGGCCGTGCAACGTCGCCAATGACTAAAACTGAAACGATAACCACAATGAACGAAATCCCTACTAGCTCAATGCCTAGTGAAGATCGTTTTGTGCATCAAGCTTCAGGGCGAACAGCTGTTACAGCTGACGTAATAAGTAGAAGCTCTGCTGAACCGACTAAACCAGTGTAGTTTTTAAAGTAATGAGAAAAAGCCAGTTGTTAGTGATAACAACTGGCTTTTTTGTATTGTGTAAGTGAAAATCTTATTTAACTTTACTTTATGACTCTTGGGCTAGGACGGTAAGTGATGCAAACATCAATGGATATTAGCTGGTGGCACTTAGCAAGTTTCAGCTTACTGTTATTATTCCCTTTTACCATAAACTATCGGCTAAAACTAAACATTAACCATACGGCAATATTAGCCATTATGCGCATGACAATTCAGCTATTGCTGGTTGGACTGTACTTAAAATATATTTTCACCCTTAATAGCCAACTACTTAATGTCTTTTGGCTACTGATGATGTTGCTTGTTGGTGCCAGTGCTATTATTTCAACCAGTAAGGTCAATAGAAAACGTTTACTTGTACCAGTACTAACGGGTTTAGTTGTTGGTTTATTACCCATATTAACCGTATTACTTTATTTTATTTTACAGCCAAAGCCATTGCTTTCTGCACAATACCTGATCCCTTTATCAGGCATGTTGTTAGGCAATAGTTTAAGTGGCAACATCATCGCATTGCAGCAATTTTCTAACGCTTTTATTGATAAGAAAGCGCAATATGAAGGATCATTGGCGTTGGGAGCAACACCAGAACAAGCCAGTGAGGAGTTTAGGCAAAGCGCTTTACAAAACTCATTAGCGCCTATTTTAGCGTCTATGACAACAACAGGCTTAGTAACCCTACCTGGCATGATGACAGGACAAATACTTGCCGGCACAGATCCCATGATTGCCATTAAATATCAAATCATGATCATGATTGCCATTTTTTCCATGATGAATATTTCTATCGCTATTTGCTTAAAGCTAACGGTGCGTTTTGCCATTAACAACGCAGGTTTAGTGAGCATACACGCTCCTTGTCGTCCTGACACCGCGATATCAGACCGTTAAGGATGATACGGCCGCCAAGGATGGTGGAAGAGTAGCTTGGCAGGAGCAAAAAACTGCCCGTTCGTCCTGAACATACACGCTCTTTGTCATCCTGACATCGCGATATACGACCGCCAAGGATGGCGGAAGTGACATTTTTGCAGGAGCAAAAAACTGCCCGTTCGTCCTGAACATACACGCTCCTTGTCATCCTGACATCGCGATATACGACCGCCAAGGATGGCGGAAGTGACATTTTTGCAGGAGCAAAAAACTGCCCGTTCGTCCTGAACATACACGCTCTTTGTCATCCTGACATCGCGATATACGACCGCCAAGGATGGCGGAAGTGACGTTTTTGCAGGAGCAAAAAACTGCCCGTTCGTCCTGAACATAAAAAACCAGTAAGTTATCTCTAACTTACTGGTTTTTTTATTTTAAATTTTACTTTACGCCTAACTTTAGGCTTTAAGAGTTAACTATCTAACGTGTGCTAATGCTTCTTTAGCCAGCTTAGTAATTTGACGCCAATCTTTAGTTTCAACTATTTTATTAGACACTAACCAAGAACCACCACAACACGCTACATTAGGTAGCGCTAAATAATCACGAACATTATTTAAATTTATCCCGCCTGTTGGACAAAATTTAATATCAGGGAAAGGCCCGCCAATAGACTTAATCGCATTAACGCCACCCGATGCTTCGGCAGGGAAAAACTTTAAATGATCATAGCCATAATCACTGGCATCCATTAATTCTGAAATAGATGAAATTCCTGGGATTAAAGCAATATTACCTTCATTGCCTGCTTTCAGTAAATCTTTAGTTAAACCCGGACTTATAGCAAATTTAGCACCAGCATCAACAGATTGTTGTAGTTGTTGGCGGTTAGTCACAGTACCCGAGCCAATAATCGCTTCGGGTAGTTCTTTAGCAATAAGGCTTATTACATCCAGTGCCGCTGGTGTGCGTAAAGTTACTTCTAATACTTTTATGTCGGCAGCAAGTAGTGCTTCAGCAATTGGCAAGGCATCTTCTACTTTGTTAATCACTAACACTGGCACTATGGCTCCCATAGCGAAAAGATCCTTTGGCATAACTTGCCAATTTTTTAATAATGTCATAAATCCTCTACTTTTCTTGGTATCAACATTTTTTAATGTTTAATTTTTTATTGATATACTTTTGTTTATTAACGAGTTTACTATTGCTCAAACTCTTTATTTATCAATTTTTTATTGGTCAAACTTTTATTGATCAAACAAAGAACATGCACCCGTTTCTGCTGAGCTTAAGTTGCGACGCATAAAGCCAAAGAGTTCACGCCCCATACCTTGATGATGTCCATTTACTTGAAACTGAGCATTATCTCGCGCTGCTAATTCTTGTTCATCAACCAACAGAGTTAATTCACCTGTTTCACCATCCAGGTTAATCATGTCGCCTGTTTTGACTTTCGCGATTAAACCACCGTCTAATGCTTCAGGACATAAGTGAATGGCAGCAGGTACCTTACCTGAAGCACCCGACATACGACCATCAGTCACTAAAGCTACTTTAAAGCCTTTATCTTGTAGCACTCCAAGTGGTGGCGTTAGTTTATGTAACTCAGGCATACCTCGTGCTTTAGGGCCTTGAAAGCGAACAACGGCGACAAAATCCTTCTCTAGCTCACCAGCATCAAAAGCGGCTTGTAATTCGTGTTGATCTTCAAAAACGACGGCAGGTGCTTTAATAACATAACTACCCTCGCGTAACGATGAGGTTTTTAACACGGAGGTACCTAAATTACCTTCAAGCGTTTTTAAACCACCATCAGCTTTGAAAGGCTGCGCTACGGTGGTAATAACATCTTTATCGCCAGACTCACTTACACCGTCAACCCACTTAAGTTGTCCGTTTTCTAATACTGGTTTTTTTGTATAACGTGTTAAACCACGGCCACAAATAGTTTCAACATCTTCATGTAATAAGCCAGAAGCAATTAATTCTTTAAACAATAGCGCCATGCCACCAGCTTCTTGGAACTGGTTAATATCAGCCTGACCATTAGGGTATATTTTAGTGATCAACGGCACAGCATGAGATAAATCATTAAAATCTTGGAAATTAACAATAATACCCGCAGCGCGAGAAAAAGCGATAATGTGCATGGTTAGGTTAGTTGAGCCACCAGTCGCTAACAACGCCACAATGGCGTTAACTATTGAGCGTTCATCAACCATTTCACCAATAGGCATATAGTTACCTGATTGCTGCGTAAGTCGTGTTACTTGCCGCGCTGCCGCTTTGGTTAACTCTTCACGCAAAGGGGTATTAGGTGGAATAAAAGAGGCGCCCGGAAGATGTAAGCCCATTATTTCAACCACTAACTGGTTTGAATTGGCAGTACCAAAGAAGGTACAAGTACCTGCCGCATGATACGAGGCAGATTCAGCTTCTAATAATGCCACTTCATCAACTTCACCTTGGGCATATTGCTGACGAACACGCGCTTTTTCTTTATTTGGAATACCTGAAGGCATAGGTCCTGCAGGTACAAACACTATGGGTAAATGCCCAAAAGTCATGCTAGCAATTAATAACCCTGGTACGATTTTGTCGCATATACCTAACATTAATGAGCCGTCAAACATATTGTGAGACAAACCAACCGCCGTAGCCATGGCAATGACATCGCGACTCATTAAACTTAAATCCATACCCGGTTGACCTTGAGTTACCCCGTCACACATGGCAGGTACGCCGCCAGCAAACTGTGCAACACCGCCTGTTTCTTTAATCGCTTCTTTAATGATCTCAGGATAGGTTTGGTAAGGTTGGTGGGCGCTAAGCATATCGTTATAAGCAGAAACAATCGCTATATCTGAATGATTTAAGCCCTTAATGGCTTGTTTGTCTTCTTTGCCACACGCGGCAAAACCATGTGCCAAGTTGCCACATGACAAACTAGCACGATGTACAGTAGTGGACTTTGCGGCATTGATTTTAGCTAAATATGCTGCTCTTGTGGTAACACTACGGGCGATAATACGCTCAGTAATGTCGACTATTTCTTGTTTCATTGCTACTTTCATTGCTCTACTTCTTAATGATTATTTACTATTAAGGTCATAACTACGCCCTACTCGACAATAATTTATTGTGCCCAATAAACTTGCGTCGTTATGCTGTCGTTGTGTAAAAATGCACGGATAGGCATGGCATAAATATCGGTACTGGCCAGCGCGTGCTCTAACACTTGTTTTTTACTATCACCACTAATATGCAAAAAAATATTTTTACTTTTACTTAACGCCGAAAAACTAAAAGTGATACGTTGATGTGGTGCTGTGGTTGGGGCTACTTTCATCAAAGCATTGGCATTGCCTTGCGCCAAACCTTGCTGAATTTGCTCACTACAAGGAAATAATGATGCGGTATGACCATCTTCCCCCATGCCTAAAATAAGCACATCTAATGGCAATAAGATGTTATTAGCTGCTAAGTTAAGGTCGACAAGGGTTTCATCACATAAATGCTCACCTTGTTTTAGATGAAAAAACTTAGCGGCAGAGGCCTTATTTTGTAATAAATGTTCATGTACTAAACGGGTATTGCTATCACTGCTATTAATATCGACCCAACGTTCATCGGCTAAAGTGATAGTGACTTTTTTCCAATCGAGATCTTTTTCAGATAAGGCTTTAAAAAAACCTTTTGGCGTAGAGCCACCCGACACAGCAATACTCGCTTTGCCTTTTAAAGCAAGCGCTGATTGCAATAGGCTACTCACTTGTTCAGCTAAGGTGATATCAAGTTGTTGACGGCTAGAAAAATCATTTAAGTGATACATAACTACTCCACCCACTGGCGATCGTCACGCGCAATTAAAGAAATAGATGAAACTGGTCCCCAAGAACCCGCAGCATAAGGTTTAGGTGTTTCGTTAGTTGCTTGCCAAGCATCAATAATACTGTCAGCCCAAGTCCAAGCCGCTTCTACTTCATCACGGCTGACAAACAAAGATTGGTTACCGTTGAGCACTTCCAACATTAAACGCTCGTAGGCGTCAATAACACGTTGATCTTGATAAGTATCTGAAAAACTCAAATCAAGTTTATTTTCTTGAATATTCATTTGCGAGGCAATGCCAGGGATTTTATTCATCATTTGCAGTTCTACACCTTCATCAGGCTGCAAACGAATAGTTAGTTTATTAGCGGGTAAATCACTGTAGCTGTCTTTGAAAATATTGTGAGGTTGTGCTTTAAAATGCACAACAATTTCACTGTGCTTAGTTGGCATACGTTTACCAGTACGCAAATAGAATGGCACACCAGACCAGCGCCAGTTTTCAATCTCGGCCTTAATCGCCACAAAAGTTTCCGTGCTACTATTGGTGTTTGCACCTTCTTCATTTAAATAACCTGGCACTTTAACACCATTTAAAAAACCATCACTATATTGGCCGCGCACCGTTTTTTCTTTAACATTGGTGCGATTTATTGGCCGAAGCGCTTTCACGGCTTTTAATTTTTCTGCGCGGATACTCTCCGCACTTAAATCAGCAGGTGGCTCCATCGCTAATAACGATAGTATTTGTAAAAGATGATTTTGGATCATATCGCGCATTTGCCCCGCTTCATCATAAAAGCCCCAACGCCCTTCTATACCAACACTTTCGGCAACAGTAATTTGCACATGATCTATGCTATCTCTGTCCCAGTTAGTGGTAAATAGTGAATTAGCAAAGCGTAACACCAATAAGTTCAGTACGGTTTCTTTACCTAGATAATGATCAATACGATAAATTTGCTGTTCGTTGAAAAAGCGCGCTACTTGATCATTGATCACTTTCGATGATGCTAAACAATGGCCAATAGGCTTTTCCATGACAACGCGATCAGCATCAGTAATTAAGCTCGCATGGTTAAGGCCATCACATATATCACCATAAATAGCAGGCGGTGTTGAAAAATAATAAACACGAGTGCTATTGCCACTTGCTAAGGTCGTTGCTAAATTTTTATAAGCGTTAGCTTCTTTCATATCAAGTTGCTGGTAAACTAAGCGCTCAATGAAGCGAGCAACAACGTCTTTATCAAGTTCTTCTGTAACAAAGTTATTTAGGTTCTCTAAAACAATGCTTTTAAACTCGTCATCTGAATGCGTTTGACGAGCAACGCCGACAATATGGCTATCAGGGTTAATCAAGCCACATACTTCTAATTGGTATAAAGCAGGTAAAAGCTTGCGACGTGATAAGTCACCCAAGGCACCAAAAATAACAATTTCGCTTGCTGACTGACAATCTATTTTATTCATAAAAACTCTCTGAACTTACGGCTGATCTTATGACTGAGCTTATTGTTAAGCAGATTAATAACAAACGTTCATCATGATAAATTTACTAACATTACGCCTGAGCTATTACCTGAACGATTACCTAAATGATTAAAGAACCGCTAAAAAGCAACAGGGCTGTAACTAAACTACATATAAGCCTAATTTAGCGTTTGAAAGCGCATCAGTAAAGAACTTTTTGTAATTTTATTACATTGTTTTCATTTTTTCGCTAGAAACTCCCTATTTACAAAGCCTTCCTTAAAATCGAAGCAAGCCTAAATAGACTTAAACAGCACTCTTCTTGACGTTACAACTAAAATATTCACTATTAATTTATTAAATATTTGCAAACTTTATGCTTTTTGCATTATATTAGTAAAAATTATGAAATAAAATTTCATACTCACTGCTACTCAAACAGAAAATAAGTTACAGTAAAACATTACAGTCATAAGCCTTCGATGTTTATAATGACTAATTTCAACTTGCTATTTTACTTTAAATATATCGGTACGAGTGGTTGATAAAAGCACCATCAGGATCACAGCATAATGAATATATTAGAAAAGATCTCCAATGAATTAGACACCTTAAGTAAGTCTGAACGTAAAGTTGCTGAAGTTATCCTGTCATCACCAAGTACCGTTATTCATTCGAGTATAGCTGCACTTGCTAAGCAAGCGAACATAAGTGAACCGACAGTAAATCGCTTTTGTCGCCGTTTAGACACTAAAGGTTACCCTGATTTTAAATTGCACTTAGCACAAAGCTTAGCCAATGGCACACCCTACGTAAATCGTCATGTAGATGAGAATGATAGCGCTGATGAATACACTGCGAAAATATTTGAATCAACAATGGCTAATCTTGAGCTTGCCCGTAAAAGTTTAGACACTTCCCTGATAAACCGTTCGGTTGATGTGCTGACGCAGGCGAATAAAATATCTTTTTTTGGTTTAGGTGCTTCAGCGATTGTTGCTCACGATGCCCAAAATAAGTTTTTCCGTTTCAATGTCCCCGTGGTTTATTTCGATGACATATTAATGCAACGCATGAGTGCTATAAATAGTCGCCAAGGTGATGTTGTTATTGTTATCTCACACACAGGCAGAACAAAATCACTGGTTGAAGTGGCAAATTTAGCAAAAGAAAACGATGCCACTGTTATTGGTATTACTACCACAGGAACTCCGCTAGCTAAAGAATGCAGCATAGTATTGTCGCTTGATGTTAGTGAAGATACCGATCTTTATATGCCGATGTCATCACGTATTGCACAACTGGCATTAATTGATGTTTTAGCAACCGGTTTTACCTTACGTCGCGGTAGTAAGTTTAGAGATAATTTGAAAAAAGTTAAAGATAGTTTAAGAAGCTCACGCTTCGACCGTAAAGAGTAATTATTGTTAGGCGTTTATGCCTTAAACAACGCTTACCGTATTTTAGCGCGACTAAGCAAATATTAATTTAAAAAAGTGATAAGGATTAAAATGCCTAGAAGAACGAAAATTGTTGCTACCTTGGGTCCTGCAACAGATGATAAAGCCAAATTAAAAGCGGTACTTGCTGCCGGTGTAAATGTAGTTAGGCTTAACTTTTCTCACGGTATACCACAAGATCATATCGACAGAGCCAACAATGTTCGCGAAATAGCCAAAGAGCTAGGCATTTACGTGGGTATTTTAGGTGATTTACAAGGCCCTAAAATTCGTGTCTCAACCTTCAAAGATGGTCCGATAAAGCTAGCCATTGGCGATAAGTTTGAGCTTGATGCGACTTTAGAAAAAGGCCTAGGTTGCCAAGAAAAAGTAGGTATTGACTATAAGCGTTTAGTCGCAGACGTTAACACTGGCGATGTTTTATTACTTGATGATGGCCGAGTACAACTAAAAGTACTTTCTAAATCAGAAAACTCAGTTTTTACTGAGGTGACCGTAGGTGGCCCATTATCAAATAACAAAGGCATTAATCGTCAAGGCGGTGGTTTGACCGCGCCTGCGCTTACCGCGAAAGATAAAGAAGATATTAAATTAGCGGCAAAAATCAATGTAGACTTTTTAGCGGTTTCTTTCCCACGTGACGCGGCTGATATGCGTGAAGCGCGTTTACTTGCTCAAGAAGCGGGTTGCGATGCGCGGTTAGTTTCAAAAATTGAACGTGCTGAAGCGGTTAACGATGACAAAGTACTTGATGGCATTATTTTGGCCTCAGATGTGGTTATGGTAGCCCGTGGTGATTTAGGTGTTGAAATTGGTGATGCTGAACTTGTTGGTAAGCAAAAGCATATCATTGCCCGTTCTCGTCAATTAA
>Ga0209826_1001504_pt1 | contig 16203 bp, 14 predicted proteins | sample GOMGulsemesocosm_5_FD_184637 | JGI IMG/M metagenome (GOLD analysis project Ga0209826, IMG submission 184637) | Methane-oxidizing microbial communities from mesocosms in the Gulf of Mexico - GOM15C Gulf of Mexico (SPAdes) (version 2) | ecosystem: Environmental > Aquatic > Marine > Cold seeps... | reverse complement strand
GCGGTTTGCCGAGAGCTCTGCGGCGGGTTTTCAGCCCCGTCCGGCTGCGGGCGATCAGCCGCTGCTGCAACTGCAAGACAGCGCCTGGCAGTGGACCTCCAGCAGCTATCGCCCCTACCCAGGCTTTACCATCGCCGACGGTGCTATGGGTGAATATAACGGCAAGTTTATGTGTAACCAGTGGGTGCTGCGCGGTGGTTCCTGTGCCAGCAGTGCGCATCATCTGCGCAGCAGTTATCGAAATTTTTTCTACCCCGAAGATCGCTGGCAGTTCAGCGGTATTCGTTTGGCCAAAAAACAATAAGTGACTAACCAAGAGGAGGTTGTTATGTCGATACAGGTATCAACGGCAACAAACGTGGTATTTAAAAATGAACCGTCATCAATCGAGGGTGATAACGCTGAAATCATGCGGGGTTTATTGAGTCAGAAAAAGTATATAAACCCGAAGTTTTTTTATGACACCCTGGGTTCTGAGCTGTTTGAAGATATTACACAGTTGCCCGAGTATTACCCTTCGCGCACTGAGCGCTCGATATTAATAGACAATGCCGATGACATCGCTGAATACTGTGGCCGGCAATGTGTATTGGTTGAGCCGGGCAGTGGCAGCAGCGAAAAAGTACGCCTGTTGCTTGATGCGATACGTCCATCGGCCTATGTGCCGATGGATATCGCCGCCGATTTTTTGCAGCGTTCTGCGACTAGGTTAGGTGGGGAATTTCCATGGCTTAATATTCAGGCGATAAGCGCCGACTTTAGCGATGAAGACTATTTTGAGCATCAATTACCTGAGGGCAAGCGGGTGGTGTTTTACCCAGGCTCAACGCTGGGCAACATGACGCCGCCACAGGCGCAAATATTTTTGTCGGGTTTGAGGCGCTGGATCGGCTCGGCAGGTGGCGTGTTGATCGGCATTGATCAACACAAATCCCAGGCGGTTCTGGAAGCCGCCTATAATGACCGACAGGGTGTCACCGCGCAGTTTAATCTCAATGCGCTGCGGGTTGTCAATCGACTGATGCCAGCCAACTTCGATGAAAACAACTTCTCACATCAAGCCTTTTACAATCAGCAATTGCAGCGTATTGAGATGCATCTGGTCAGTAATAAGGATCAAATCGTCAGGGTGGCGGACAAGAGCATTAGCGTGGCTGAGGGTGAGACAATCCACACCGAAAACTCTTATAAATACAGTCAGTCCACATTTGAGGCGCTGGCGAGCCGGTCAGGTTTTACACTGCAAAAAACCTGGAGCGATGAGCGGCAGTATTTTGCGCTGCATTACCTGACGGTGAAGGCGTAGCGTCCTAGAAACTAGAAACTAGAAACTAGAAACGAGTTTTCCGCTCAGAGCTTGAGCGCCAGTTTGACGGTCGCTTCGCCCTCAGCGGCGGCTGGCACGGCGCAGCACAGCAGTGCCTCGTTTTCGGCCACTGTTGCTGAGTGGTCAGATTGATAGCTGACACGGCCCGCTAGCAGCGGCACTTTACAGGCGCCGCACTGGCCGCTGCGACAGCCAAACTCGGGCGCCAGTCCGTGCGCTTCGGCAAACTCCAGCAGACTGCCATCGCCCTGTGTCCAGGCCTGCTCCAGGTTCGAATCGGTAAACTCCACTATGGCCTCGCGGGCCACGGGCGCGGCTTTAAATACGCTCGTCAGTTGATCACTCGCGCGTTTCAGTGAGGCGGGACCAAACTCCTCCGCAAAAATACGCGCATCCGCAACCCCTAATTTGCGCACCATGTCATACATGGACTGCATAAAACCACTGGGCCCACACAGGTAGAAGTCGTAGTCATCAAGCGCTAACACTTCCTGTAAAAATTGTGCAGAGATTCGCCCCTGGTGATGATAGTCATGCCCCACTTTTAACGCTGAATCTGGCTGGCTTAATGCCCAAACGCTGCGAATGTGTCCCTTAGATTGTTGTGCTATTTTGTTTAGCTCTTCAAAAAAACCGCGCTGTAGGTGGTCGCGCGCCGAACTGATGAGTGTCACGGGGCGCGTGCGGCGGGTGCGAAAACCTTCAACCAGCGCGTGTTTTGCCATCGATAGCATAGGGGTAATGCCAATGCCCGCCGACAGCAATACGGCTGGGCGAGGCGCTGAGGCGTCAAAAGTGAAGTCCCCGCGAGCAGACTTGGCTTCCAAACTGTCGCCAACACAAAGATGCCGGTGCAGGTGGTCAGAGACAAGCCCTGCAGCTTTGTCACCCAGGGCGGCTTCACGCTTCACGCTGATGCGCAGGTATTCATCCGCAGGTGCGCTGGACAAGGTATAGGTTCTGATCAGCGATTTGCCGTTGACCGGTACTTTTATGGTTAGAAACTGACCGGCTTCAAATGCCGCTTGCCGGTGGCCCTGTGGCTGCAAATAGAATGAGCGAATGACGCTGCTTTCCTCTACCACGCGCACCACCTTATAGGGCAACCACTGATCCCTTTGTTGCTGCGCGCGCTGCTGGGCCTCGGCCTCACGCCAAGTACCGGTGAGCAGGGTGTTGGCCGAGTACTCGTTTAATTGCCAGCGCAGCGGCAATACGTGTTTTTGGTAGCGACCGTGATCTAGGTGGAATTTCCACAGTCGCTCGGCGCCGGCAAAATGCTGCGTCTCGTCGCTGTCCCATAAGACTTCGACCCTGCCGGTGAGTGTCAGCAGGTGGCCGTTTTCAAAATCGACGAACAGCAACCCCGCTCTGGGATTTTCGTGAAAGTTTCCCAGGGTATTAAAGTGATTGTTGCCGACGTAGTCTGGGATGGTCAGGCTGTTGCCGTTGACACGGATAAAGCCAGGTTTACCCCCGCGGTGTGACACATCGGCGCCGTCACTGGCCAGCTTGCTGCCGCTATTACTGCCGCTATTGTTAGCGCTGGCGACAAAAAATGTATCGCTGCCTTCTATCAGAGCGCGCATCTCAGCGGATAATTCGCTGACCTGATCAACCTGTGGGTCGGACATGGCCGCGGCTTCGACCGGTACCAATTCACGGCTTTGAATATACTGCGGGCAGTTGCCAAATGCTTGATCGATACGCAGTTCAATACCGCTTGAGGCGACGCGGGTGATGTGAGCCGCCAGGCGATTGCGCCTGCGCGTTGGCAGTTCAATGCCCAGCAGCCCCAACCGAGTGCCGCTGTGTAGGGCGTCGGCCAGAGGATCGCCAGCCACCGGCAAGGCATTGATGTTCATCGAGCGTGCATCAGCGCTGCTGATAAACCCGGCGGGATTGAACAGAATTGAAGCCCAGGGCCAGCCGTTTTGGTCCGCGTGGCCGACCAATACAAAGGGCAGTTGACGGTAGAATTCACGGTGCTGGTCGGGCATGTGGTCACGAATAACTTTGCGCCCAAATCGCTCTATACGCTCTCTGACACCTAGACGCTGTTGCAGGATCTGTTCGCCCCGATGAAACGGCGAGTCGCTGATGATATCCGTCATGCTGTTTACCTATCTTTTTAGGTGACACGCCACTAAACCTGAGGTGTTTGGTACCACTCGGGGCTGGGGGTGGGTACGCGCATTTTTTCACGTACCTGCTGCGCATTGTCTCTGTCGGTCAGTTTCTCAAGTAGGGTAAAGGCCACTTCTATTGCGGTGCCGGGCCCCGTTGAGGTAATGCAGTGTTCGTCACAGACAAGGGGGCGGTCGATAAAAGTGGCGCCGGTTTGCTGCAGTTGCTGTTTGCGTTGGCCGTGTTGCTGATGATAGATGGTGGCTTGGCGGTTTTGCAAAATACCCGCCCTGCCCAGCGCCAGTGATGAGACACAAACACTGGCGATGATTTTTTTCTGCTGGTGGAAAAATCGAATAACGTCGAGAAAGGTTTCGCTCAGTGCCTCCTGGTAAAAACCCGCAGCTTCAAAACCGCCGGGAATGGCCAGGGCATCGAAGTCGTTTAAATCAAGTGTGTGCAAATCTGTACTCGGCCGCAGGTTTAAACCAAAGGTGGTGGTGATTTCGGCCCGCAAGCCGGTATCGACCAACTCAATGGCTTCATTGCCGACCAGTGTGGCCCAGCCCAACACGTCGGTGAAAGCCGCCATTTCTAACGGCTCCACCCCGCTGGCCAATAATAGTAATACTTTTTTCATTGCCGCTGGCTCCTGTTGCTAGGCGCTTTTCCCGCCCCAGTGGCTGACGCCAGTGGGGCGGGGCGATACTGCATAGGCGCGATCGTTAGGCCGCCAAGCCGACTGCGGTAGCTTGCATCGGGATAAAGCGAGGCAGGCTCTCGATGCGCTGCAACCAAGCGCGGACGCGGGGGTAGTTTTCCAGTGATACGTCGCCTTCTGGTGCGTGGGCGATGTAGGTGTAGTTGGCCACATCGGCCAGCGTTGGCTGATCGCCGACCAACCAGTCTCGTCCCTTGAGCTCGTCATCCAGTACGGCCAGCAGCGCGTGGGCCTTGTTGATGGCCGCTTCTTTATCAACGCTGGCGCCAAACACATTGGCGAGGCGCGCGGTGGCTGGGCCAAACGCCAGCAGACCGGCGGCAATCGAGAGGTAGCGTTGAACCTGCGCCGCGGCGACCGCATCGACCGGCAACCAGCTTCGAGCCGCATCGTATTGGGTCGCCAGGTAGCTGATGATGGCGTTGGAGTCTGACAGGGTCAGGTCGCCGTCTTCCAGTACCGGCACCTGGCCGAAGCTGTTCTTCTTCAAGAAATCAGCGGTCTTGTGCGCCCCGTTTGCCAGGTCAACGGTGATGATTTCCGCATCCAGACCAAGCAGTGACAAGAACAACTCGACGCGGTGTGAGTGGCCGGATAGGGGAAAGCGATGCAGTTTGATAGTAGACATAATTAACTTCCTATTTTTACAGTGGTGAGCCCTTTAAAGCCCTGGGTTAAATTCGTTTTACACGCTGGTCAATACAGGGTGCTTATGGCCGTTTGGGCTTGGTAAGCGATTTTGCTGCTCTAGCTTGAGCAGCTCTTCAAAGCCGCCAACGGACAACTCGTTGATAAAAACCTGTGGGTAGCTGCGGTTGTGAGTGCGGCTGCGCAGGGTGTTGTCGTGTTGCGGGTTTTGGTAGACGTCGTATTCGGTAAAGCTCAGACCCGTCGCGGTGAGCAAGCGCTTGGCGTGGGTGCAGTAACCACAGCCCGGACGGGTGTAAATTTCTATCTTGGCCATGCTCTTGTTCCCTATGCCCGGCGCGTCATAAACGTCTGGGCGGTGATTGATGTCGATGGAGTGAAGTATCCGGATTCAGGCGGTGTTGATAAATGGGGGTGTTGTAGAATGATTGTCAATGATATGTTGACAGTCTATGGATACACTTGATGGCATGAAAACAGTCGTAGCGGTGGTGGAGACAGGCTCCTTTACCGCCGCCAGCGAGCGCTTGAATATCTCCAAGGCGCTGGCGAGTAAATATGTGGGGGAGGTTGAAAGCCGCCTGAACGTGCGGCTATTTCACCGTTCCACCCGCAAGCTGGCGCTGACCGAGGCCGGCAAGCGCTACTACCAGCAGGCGCTGCCGCTGCTTGAGGAATTTACCGAGCTGGTCGATAGTGTGACCGGCGAGCAGTCCTCGCCGCAGGGATTGCTGCGTGTCAGTGTGCCCGTCGCCTTTGGTGAGATGAAACTGGCGCCTTTAATTCCGCAGTTCATGGAGCAGTTTCCGGATATCAGTCTGGAGCTGATCCTCAGCAACAGCCTGGTGGATATGGTTGAGGAGGGCATTGATGTGCGGGTGCGCATTGGTGGCGTCGATGACTCAAGCCTCATTGCTCGCCAACTCAAGACGCTGCCGCTTATCCTCTGCGCCTCACCCGAGTACCTGCAACGCCACGGCGAGCCTCAGACCCCGCAGGACATAAGCGAACACAATTGCATTATCGACAGCAATTTTCGCATAGGTAAGCACTGGCCAATGATTGACCCAGATGGCAAGACCGAAACGGTCAACGTCAGCTCGCGCATCGCCGCCAGCAGCCCCAGCGCGGTTAAAGAGATTGCCGCCGCCGGCGGTGGCATCGGCATGGTGCCGCGTTTTATTGTGGAGCCAGCGCTGCAGCAGGGCCTGTTAAAAGAAGTGTTACCGAGCTACCGCACCTTGGAGTTTGGCCTGTTTGCCATGTACCCCCACCGGCGTTATCTGCCCAAAAAAGTCCGCTGTTTTATTGATTTTATGGTTGCTGAGCTTGGCGATTAATCTCAACGGCCGGAAAGGGTTATGCCGAGAAGTGAAAAGTGAGAAGCGAGAGGTGTGAACAGAGAGACGAGAAGTGAATACAGAGAGCAGAGAGGCTAGAAGTAAAAAATAGAAGCGAGCAGAGAGGTGTGTTTGCGGTCTACCCGAAAAGAGAATATCTGCCCGCCAGGATGCAGGTGTTTATTGAATATTTAAGTCACACGCTTGAGACCACAGGGCGAGAGCCGTTACCGCATCCGGGTCGAAGTTATCCGCTGCTGATTGCTCTGCTGAATTTGTTGTCAGTTTTCGCCAAGTTAATCGACAGCCCTGACGCCATTTTTCAGCGATGCCCTTAGGTGTCCACCCGAATCGCGCCCGCGAGTTCATCGCCCTGGGGGTGTTCAAAGAAGCTTTCAGTGTGCGCAAACATCGCCGCTGTAACCTCTAGCGAGTAGGTCCGGCCCTGCTGCTGGTTGCGCTCGGTGACGCGTTGCTGGCGGGTGGCGGCAGCGGCTGTGACATAGTGCAGTTGAAAGCCCACGCCCTGCTCGAGCGCTTTAGTGCGAATGGCGTCGCGCTGGGTTTTATTCGCCGCCGCGCCATCTAGGATGACATCAATATTTTGCGCCAATAGTTGGCGACACAGCAGCCAAATTTGTCCCCGGCAGCGCTGATACTTTTCCGTGGCCCAGGCTCCGACCACCGACATGGGTTCACTGAGTAGACCCTCGGGTGCATCTGGCACAAATAGCTTGGCCAGCCACTCATCCTCAGAAAATCGAATGGCATGGTGTTGTGCGGCCAGGTCATGAGCGTAATGGGTTTTACCCGCGCCAATCGGCCCGCAAATCAGGTGAATCATATGTCTTCCATGGCTGTTGATAAGTTGTTAATAAGTTGTTGGTTACATCGGCGAGCCGGTGGTCATCGCCGATAAGTTCAGTCACCTGTGACCCTAATCATGTCCATAAGTTGCCGCTTATGTCGCCCTGACGGAATCGAAATTCCAGCCGGGACCGCCAAGCCTTAAGTCAGGTGCCCGGTTTTTACCCAGATGAGGGTGTCTTCTTTCACGTAGGGAAAGTGCACGCTGCCGTGTGGGCTTCGAATCCAGCTGCCCTTGGGGTAGTGGCCGTGTTCGTCGATCAACTCACCGCGAATCACATAGATCTCTTCACCACCCATATGACGGTGCATTTGGAAGCGCTCACCGGCTGGCCAGTGCACCAGTGCCGTGGACTCAGTGCCAAACTGATGCAGGGGCATGACCCTAAGATTGCCGCTGCCGGGCAGCCATGGGGTCTCATTTGTATCGACGCAGAGCCGCTCAGTATCACCGACTTGAAATTGATGTAACTTCACCAAGATGGTGCAGCCCTCTTTACTGAAGGGGGCGTGTTTGAAACCCTCGGGGTTGCGAAAGTAGCTGCCGGCACCATAGTCGCCGCTCTCATCGGAGAAGACACCGTCCAATACCAGTATCTCTTCACCGCCCGGGTGATCGTGGCGGTTAAAGCGAGCGCCCGGTGCATAGCGCACGATACTGGTGGCGTGGCCGCGCTCAGCCTCTTCGCGTGCCAGCGGTTTACGCAGCACACCGGCGGCGGGGCTTGCTTGCCACTCCTGCTCGCGCTCATGAATGACCACGCGTTGGGAAAAATCCATATTCAACATTTTATTCTCTCGGCTTGTAGGGCCCGCTGATCGGCGGGCGGCTTTCAGTGCTGCCAGGTAGCGAGCTAGGGGCTATGAAGGCAGCATATCAGGCGCTCTTTTTTAATGCGTCAGGGGTCGATAACGCCGGCGCCTGTGACAACTTTGAGTGGGCATCGCGCAGTGCAGTGCGCAGTCCCTCTTCGATTACCGGGTGATAAAAAGGCATCGCCAGCATTTGCTTGAGCGTCATCTCTTGCTGCCTGGCCCAAGCTAATAAATGCCCTATGTGCTCGGCCGCTGGGCCAAACATTTCTGCGCCTAAAAACAATCCGCTGTCCTGCGCGGCATAAACCTTCAGCAGGCCTTGGTTTTTACCCATGACCCGACTGCGACCCTGCCCCTCAAAAGAGACCTGGCCAACAACATAGTTCTCGACCCCTAGCGCCGTGTACCGCTGCTGAATCTCTCGCAGGGATAAACCCATCGACGCCACCTGCGGTTCGGTAAAGACCACCGACAGCGGCGCCCGGCGCAGACCTGTTTGAAGCTGTGGGAATAACCCCGCATTCCTTCCTGCAATGGCGCCTTCATCGGCGGCCTCATGCAGCAGTGTCAGGGTATTGTTGGCATCGCCGGCAATGAATATATGCTTTGCTGAGGATTGCATGGTCTGGGGATCAAACACGGGCGCGCCCTGTGCATCGAGTGTTATGTCGATGTTTTCAAGCCCCAGGGTGTCGACATTGGCCTTGCGTCCAGTCGCCGCTAACACATAGTCAAAATGTTCGGTGATTGGGTGACCGCCTTGATCGTTAAAGCTTAGCAGCACGCCACCGGGGGTTGCCTCCACGCTGTTGATGCTGGCCTTGGCATCAAAATAAAATTCCTGGTTAAAGGTTGTCAGCGCATAGCGACGGATCTCGGCATCCTCAATGTTGGCCACCGAGCCGCTGCGGCCAAATACCTTCACCCTGACACCTAAGCGGCTCAGGGCTTGGCCCAGTTCTAGCCCGATAACACCTGGTCCAAATACCGCCACAGATTCCGGCAGCTCGGCTAGCTCAAAGAGGTTGTCGTTGGTAAGCAGGCGACTGCCCAAATCAGCGATCAGCGCGGGCACGGCGGGTCGGGAACCAGTGGCGATGACGATACGCTTGGCCGTTATCTCTGTGTGCTGGTCAATAAGCAGCGTGTGGGCATCTTTAAAACGCGCAAAACCTTTAATCTTATGCGTCTGATCAAAGCCCTCAACCGACTCAAGCACAAAGCCGACAAAGCGGTCTCTCTCACGCTGAATTCTCTGCATCACGGCCTTGCCATCAATTCTCACGGGACCTGCGTGGACACCAAACATGTCGCTGTGGCGGGCGTGGTGGGCGCTGTCGGCGGCGGCAATTAATAATTTGCTGGGCATGCAGCCCACCCTTGCACAGGTGGTGCCGTAGTCGCCAGCCTCTATCAGCAGCACGCTATCGGTGGATTTCCTTGCGGCTCGATAGGCGCCCATGCCCGCAGTACCGCTGCCAATAATGGCGACATCTACGCTTTTCTTTTGCATTGTAAAAACCTCTGTTTAGGCGGCTGTTGAGTTGTTGTCTTTTTCAATTTCAGTGGCGTAGGCGCGCATAAATTGCATGATGTCGCGGGACTCGTACAGCCAGGTAGTTTTGCCCTCGGCCAAATCAATGCGCAGGCAGGGAACCTGTCCGCGGCCTCCCTGTTTGATCAGCTCGGTGCGATGGTGAGGTTGGCGCTGAATATGGCGCAGCGCTACATCCAGTCCAGTTTCCTGCAAGACCTGTAGGGTGATGTTACAAAACGGGCAACTGTCGTAGTAATATAATGAAAGCCCTTGAATCGTGTGCCTTGCTGCAGATGTGTTTGTTGTCATTGATTTGCTCCAGCCCAATTGTTTTTTCTTGTGTGGCTTATTATGCAAGGCTGGGCTGATATGAATATGTTGAAATGTCGTGGGTTCTTGTCATTTTGTCAGGTCCAGACGATTAGAGTGAGGACTGTATATGGGTAGTGAACCTGTCATCGACGCCTTGGCGGATGTGCTTAAAACCATCCGCTTAACTGGCAGTGCCTATTTCTGTTCAGATTTCACCTCGCCCTGGGCAATGGATGTGGCGGCGGGTAATCAGGGCTTATTTCACGTTGTCGTGAATGGGCGCTGTTACCTGCAGGTGGAAAACAGTGAGGCGCCGATACACTTGCAGCAGGGCGACATAGTGGCCTTTCCAACTGGCGGTGCGCATTGGATTGGCGATCATGAAAAAAGCCGGCGATTGCCCGCCGCCCAGGTGGTTGAAAGCATTCTCGCCGGTGACAATCCCTTTGTCAGTTCAGAAGAAAAAACGCCCGCGATTCACACCCTGTTGTGTGGATCTTTTTCCTATGACAACGCCATCAAACACCCATTCTTAAGCGACCTGCCTTGTTTTGTTCATATTGCCGCGGCGCAGACCCCCGAGTTGGCTTGGTTGCGTGATTTGGTTCAGGTGTTATCCCGCGAGGCGCGGCAGCCAAGTCCGGGTTCGAGCATAATTGTCGACAGGTTAACAGAGGTGTTGTTTATTCAATTGATGCGCCATCAGATGGCCGGCAGCGCAAAAGAGTTGGGTTATATTGCGGCGCTGAATGATGCGCAAATAGGCAAGGCGTTGAACCTGATACACGGTGAGCAGGATGCCTATCTAACCGTTGAGCGGCTGGCCGATGCGGTGGCCTTATCGCGTACGGCTTTCAGTGATAAATTTTCAAAAATGGTGGGCATACCGCCTAAAAGTTATTTGTTGAACTGGCGCATGCAGCGCGCAAAATTGCAGTTGCGGGAAAAAAACTTAAAGGTGATGGCGGTGGCCGAGAGCGCGGGCTACGCCTCGGAGGCTTCTTTTAGTAAGGCGTTTAAAAAATTATTTTCCCTGACCCCAGGCCAGTTTAGGAGTAAGTAGTGAAGGGCCTTAGCCTTTGGATGTTTTTCTATCACGATGAATGGTTAAGCGTTTATTTCTCAGGCCGGTTTTAAAGCGACCAGTCGCTAGCAAATAGGGTGCGCATAATTTCCTGCGCAAGCCCGCTCCGTCTTCTGACCTTAAGAATCGCTCACGCAGGTGTTGTTTTCAATGTCGTGTGGCTCGCACTTACGTGCGGGTAGCACAATAGGTGAGCCCATTTTTAACTTGATATACCGAAGGGTTGGTCTTGTACTCCAACGACTAACAGCCTCTCTTTTGTCGAGCAATCAACCGTATAGTTTACTGACCGCCCAATAATCAGCCAGCGCTTGGATTATTGGGATATTGGAATATAATTTATCACATAAAGCTAGGCCAGTTAGTCACGCTGAAGTATGCTTTTAAGTTATAAGTCAGTCAGTATTCAGACAGGTTTAGCGCCAACACAAGGCTCCAGTTCGTTATTTTAATCGTTGTATAAGTGAAAATATGAAACTTAAGCCACTTGCCTCTGCGCCATTAATAGCAATGACTGTTTTCTACGTTGTTCAGGCAGATGCATCAGGTCAGGCAGAGGCTTCGAGCGAAACGGCGCCAGCGGGTTTCACGAGCATGTCGCTGCAGGACCTTTTGGGGCTGGATGTCTTCACCTCGGCCTCCCTGCTGCCCACGCAAACATCCAAGGTGCCGGGAACCGCCTATAGCTTTCACCGCCGTGACTTTAACAAGCACGGTGCGCGCCGACTCGACGATCTACTGCAATTGATTCCCGGTTTGCAACTCAACCAGAACCGCAAGCGCCACAACGCTATCTGGGCGCGAGGTTTGCTGGGTCGCTATAACGATAAGATGGTGTTGCTGGTTGATGGTGTGCGTATGCAGCACCTGTACTACGGGCACTTTTCACTGGGTGACAACTTTCCGCTGGAGAGAATCGAAAAGGTTGAAGTTCTGCTTGGGCCCGCCTCGAGCCTCTATGGTGCCAATGCTTTCGCCGGCATAATATCTGTGACCACCCGGGACTTCTCGGATCAACCGCAATTGGAAATAACCCTTGATGGCGGAGATAACCACAGGGGCAAGACAACCGCAGCTTACAACAGCCAGAAATTCCAGGCCTTTGGCAGCTATCTACATCAGGATGCGCCCTTCCGCGAAGAGCGCAAAAGCTTTATTGGCAGTGATGTCTTGCAGCCACTCGATGAACACTACCAAAGCTTACACATCAAGGCGCGACCACTGCCCGGTTTAACTCTGGTGGCGGACTACAGTGAGAATGAAACCCCATTCCTGTTTATCCCGCCCACCCAGAATGCTTTTATCGAAGAGCGCTCGCTAACCCTGTCGGCCTCCCATGAATACGGCGATCTGAGCAGGGGCAAGTTCGAGAGTAAAATTTACTACCAAAATGACAAGGCCCGCGAGTTTGAAATCGAACAGGTTACACAGACACTGGGTTACGAAGAGTATCAAAATGCCAGCATGGCGGGTGTTTCATTTACCGGTTTTAAGACATTGCAGCAGCACACCTTGGCCGCAGGCGTAAATTGGCAGCAAGAAAAAGCGGAGCGAATGAGCACTGAAAGAAGCTTCCACTTTGCCCAGGGTTTTCTCGCCCCCAGCATTAAAGGTAACCTGCTCTCAAACCCTGGTGTCGACAACGAAAACTACGCCTTCTTTATCCAGGATGTGTGGAGTATCAATTCGACACTCGATCTGACCGTCGGTGGCCGCGTTGATAAATTTGAACAATTCGGTGACTATTTCAATTACCGCAGCGCACTGATCTATACACCGGATGCCCGCCAAACTTGGAAGCTGCTCTACGGCACGGCCATTCGCACACCCAGCTGGCGCGAATACCTCAAGGTACTCGAGGGCACAAGCTTCGCCCCCCCCATCCCCGCTGCGGAGAGTATCAAATCCTTTGAGTTGGGTTATCAATACCGCTGGCAAAAGGTAAATCTCAGCCTCAACCTGTTTAACAACAACCTAGAAGACTTTATTCGTGAAGTGCCAACACCCGATGGCGCCGATGAATACTTTGCCAACAGCCCAGGGACCTTGCAGCTGAAGGGCATCGAGACACTGATCAATTACAACCCGACCGACAAGCTCAGCTTGCGCTTAGGGGCAGCCTACCTTGAATCAAACAACACGGAGCTGGGTGAGCTTCCCTACCTGACTTCATGGAGCAGTAGCTTTAACCTCAGCTACAGCTACCAGCCCAAGCATAACCTCGGCTTTTCCTTGATTCACAACAACGCTCGCCCCGACACCAATAGCCATGTAGATGACACGGCCGGGACCTTTGTGATCGCCAAGTTATTTGCTGACGGGGAAATAAGTCAAAACCTCTCCTATTCTATGGGTGTCGACAACCTGTTCGACCGCAAGGTACACGACCCAGCTGCGGATTTTGGCGGCCAATACAATAGCGAAAAAAGTGAGCGGGAAGTTTGGTTCGGCCTGCAATGGAGGCCGCTGTAATAATGGCTGAGCATATGGTGTTAATAGGTCGCTTACTATCGTCAGGCCGCGGCAACGGCCGCTGCATGATGAGTCTTGCACTTGCCTGCCTGCTTTTTACTCCGGGTGTGGTCGCAGACTCTCAGGCATTGCAACTCAAACAGGTTAAGGCGGCTTTCGTTCTTAATATTGCTAAATTTGTGACCTGGCCAAAGCAGGTTTACCAGCAGCGCCCCGAGCAACTGCTGCTCTGCTACTACCAAACAGATTCCCTCGGTGCCGCCTTTGAAACCATTCGCAACAAAACCGTGAATGGGCGCCGCCTCAAAAAAGTAACCATCGAGGACTTGGCGGCCAGTGCTATGTGCGACATATTGCTGATACCTGCGGATGCGCAGGTGAACTTGGCAGGCCAAGCGCCGATGGCGGAGACGCGCCCAGTGCTCATCATCGCCGATATGACCCATCACAATACAGCAGAGGTACACCATAAAGGTGCACTGGTTAGTTTAGTTCGCCAGGGCAAGCGTATTGGTTTTGCCATCGATGTGAGAGAAACCAAAAAAGCTGGCCTTAAGGTGAGTTCTGAACTGCTCAAGTTAGCCACCATTGTCGACGGCGAGTCCAGCTAGATGATCCGCGGCCGTAGCCCCTCGATTCGCAAAAACCTGATTGCACTCTTGATGTACACCAGTACCTGCGCTCTGCTACTGGCAGCTCTGAGTTTTACAGTGAACGATTGGTTTTTCTCGCGCAGCGAGATGATCGAAAGGCTGAATTCCCAGGCTGCTATTGTTGGCAATAACAGTATTGGGGCGCTGACCTTTGACGATGAGGTCTCCGCCAGCCGTACTCTGTCGAGCCTGAGCAGCGTGCCGGAGATTGTCGGAGCCGTTTTGTTTACAAAATCGGGCAGCGTTATGGCGAGCTATCAGCAGGGTGCCGGCCCTCTACCTCAGCGGCCACCTGACACAGCAACAGGCACCATGCAAAATGATCTATTCGTGCTGCTGCCGATAAAATTTGATGACTCGGTTATCGGTCAAGTTTTAATCATCGCTGAACACAAATACTGGAACCGACACCAAGCGATGCGTCTGGCAACCATGACCGGTCTGCTGCTCTTGTCGTTAGCTTTGGCCTTTTGGCTCTCCAGACGTTTAGAGCGGGTGGTGACGCTGCCTATCCTCCAGTTAACCCACACCGCGAGACGTATTACCGAGAGTAAGGATTACAGGTTGCGCGCGGAAAAACTGTCTAGGGATGAAGTCGGGTTACTGACCGACGATTTCAATGAAATGCTCGATCAGGTACAGCGGCGGGATATCGAGCTGCAGCGAGTACAGGAACAGCTGGAAGATAAGGTCAAAGAGCGCACCGTCGAATTGGAGCAGCTGGCGCGAAAATTTGAACACCAGGCCTACCACGATGCCTTAACGGGTTTGGCTAACCGGATAACCTTTGACAACCAGTTGCAGGCGGGCATCAACAAAGTTAACCGCTATGGTGGCCAAATATCGGTGCTGTTTTTGGACCTGGATCGCTTCAAGGTGATCAACGACACCCTCGGCCATGCCGCCGGTGACCAACTGCTCATTGAAATTGCAAAACGGCTGAGTGCTCGTCTGCGCGAGAGCGACACCATTGCCCGGCTGGGCGGGGATGAGTTCGCTATTTTACTGCCGGAAATCGGATCTAACATGGCCGCGGATGTAGCCAGTAAGCTGACGGAGGCCATGAATATACCGCTGCTGATAAATGGCAAACGCCTGCAATTGACCACCAGTATCGGCATCAGTGTTTACCCACATGACGGTGAAAACGCCGTAGAAATACTGAAGCATGCCGATACCGCCATGTACCGCTCCAAGGATCTGGGGCGCAACCGCTTTACTTTTTACACCGCAGACATGAACGTGCGCGCCGAGCGGCGCATGCAGCTTGAAGATAAAATCAGGCAGGCGATCACCAATGACAGCTTTACCCTACACTACCAGCCTAAGCGTAATGTAGAGACCCTGGAAATCGTCTCTGTTGAGGCGCTTATTCGCTGGTGTGATTTCGATGAAGGCATGATTTCCCCGGCAGAGTTTATCCCTCTGGCCGAGGAGTGCGGCTTGATTTCGGATATTGACGAATGGGTGCTGGAGCGTGCGGGCCGTGAAGTATTACAGCTCAACAGCAACGTTAGGGCGAAAATTTTACTCTCGGTTAATTTTTCCCCGTCGCACTTTTTCAAGGGTAAGGCCGTCGATAGGGTAATCCGTATGCTGGATAAAACCGGTTTTCCCAGTGATTGCCTTGAGCTGGAGATTACCGAAAACCTGGTCGGTCCGGATGCCGCCGATGTCTCTCGACAGCTGAAGGACATACGGGCGCTGGGTGTTGAAATATCCATCGACGACTTTGGTACCGCCTATTCATCACTGAGCCGCTTAAAACAGCTGCCCCTCAACACCCTGAAAATAGACCGCTCTTTTGTCCAAGATCTGGGTAAACAGGGCGACGATGAAGTCATCGTCCGCACGATCATATCCATGGCTCACAGCCTTAATTTAAAGGTTGTGGCTGAAGGTGTAGAGACACAAGAGCAGTTCCAGTACATCAAGCGCCATCACTGCGATATCGTGCAGGGCTTCCTGTTCGGTAAACCTATGCCCATGGCTGATCTCGAAAAGCTCATCAACTAAACCCTGCGCTCGTGCCTGAAGGTGTTGGTTGCTGCGGAGAACCTTGTAGAGCCTGGGCTGCACCCTGATTCGTATGGGTTTAAAGGGTCTGGCTTGGTGAGGGGAAAGTTGTGAGTCCGCTTGGAGCGAGCTCCCGAGGCGCTGTCGCTGATTGGGTGTGAAATTCTCAGGCCCTAAGCATGGACCGCTGCTGGACCCTATTTGGACACCAAACGAAAAAAGGCCGACTATCCCATGAGGATTGTCGGCCTTTTTTGTCAGTAATTATCTTTAAAAACAACTA
>Ga0209826_1001503_pt1 | contig 16206 bp, 15 predicted proteins | sample GOMGulsemesocosm_5_FD_184637 | JGI IMG/M metagenome (GOLD analysis project Ga0209826, IMG submission 184637) | Methane-oxidizing microbial communities from mesocosms in the Gulf of Mexico - GOM15C Gulf of Mexico (SPAdes) (version 2) | ecosystem: Environmental > Aquatic > Marine > Cold seeps... | reverse complement strand
GCAAGAAAGAGGCATTTAGGGAACATGTCTAATGTCAGCTCCGAGCCCTTTCAAGACCTATGGTATGCTTACTCGCATCGTCACTTCCGGCCCTTAGCCGACCTTCACCGACCAATATCGATCAGCATGTATATTCCCGAAAGCGGTCGTTCGCATAGCTGCCTATCAATTTGATTAATTGATAGGCAGCTATGCGAACTAAAGCGACAATATTCAACATTGTATATTGTCGCGTTTGCGACTCTAGCGATATGGTCGAAAGGTGCCATCTACGGACATTTTTTTTAACCCAATTGATTATGGACTTCTTCGTCGTCAGAGTGTTAGTCATCAATTAGGCTGTCGGAATCCTATGCTATAGTGGCAATAGCTATGGTAATGGCATCTGTCTTTCAGTCCGCCCCCAGGTTGGCACGGTTCACCTTGCTGTCGTGACAGAAGATTAACTTTCCACTCTTGGTCATTTGTTGGCAACCACGACCTCAGGATTTCGGTATTATTTTTCAAGACAATCTCTTCGTATCAGCATTCGAGAAAATTCTATTTGGAAACCCTACTATTTATTGAGGGATATACCATATAGCTCATAGTCTAGCCTTTACTTAGAGGAAAGAATGATGGTGCGTATAATTTTGCCTTTAATTGCAGCGTTTCTTGTCCTCGGTGTATGTTTGATTTCCACTGACGCACTCGCCACAGACATTATCACAGTCAACGCAAAAAAGTCGGATAATGATACCCGCTTTGATTATCCAATGAAGTTGCTTGTTCTTGCGCTTGAACGAACAAAAAAACAATACGGCGATTATGAAATCCGCCGCGCGGCAACTGGTATGACCAGAGGCCGCGCGTTGCGAGAATTAGCAATCGGCAATCTTACTGTGTTTGAAGGGGCTACGCGCCGGGAGTGGGAAGAAGCAACCATCCCTATTCGAATTCCTTTAAGAAAGGGTATACTTGGATACAGGCTTTTTTTAATTAGATCCGATAGTCAAGCTCTGTTTAGTAAGATCACAAACATTGACCAGCTAAAGAAATTACACTTAGGTTCTGGTTCTCAGTGGACCATATCTTTGGCGTTAAAACGTCTGGGGTATACTGTTTATGGAGGTACAAAATACGAGCCGCTTTTCCGAATGCTCTCGGAAAAACGTTTCGATTACTTTCCTCGCGGCATAAATGAGATATTTATTGAATTCGAAACAAGGAGAAATACATTCTCCAATTTAAAAATTGAAGAAACGATAGCGCTTTATTTACCATTACCAACCTATTTTTTCATCACTCCCACACGTCCAGATTTAGCCTCTCGTATAAAGCAAGGCCTCTTTTCCATTCTGGAAGACGGAACTATGGACCGAATATTCTTTGAGTATCACTCAGACGATATAAAAAAAGCTCGTCTTAAAGACCGTACAATTTTTAAATTGCCTAATCTGAACTTATCGAACGAAACACCATTTCATCGCAACGATTTTTGGTATCACCCAAAATAGCCCCACAGCTCAAAATAAATCAATTAATGTGGTGAGCTTGCCAGTCTAGAGTTTTAGAGACTGTTCAGTTAATGTGAGTGCACTAGATAGAGATCCAGACCTTTCTAATCGTAATCGTGCAGGAATAGATATGAATAAATTTGCCTCATTATGTATCTTAACAATTTTATTCATGACATTGGGATCACCAAATCTAGAAGCAAAAACCTTTAAAGTCTGTACTGTTGAAATCCCTAACGGAATGACAGCCGATAAAATTGGACCACAGCCTTTATTTGATTTTTATCAGGAGGTTATTCAATCAGTTAGTGACAAAACTGGCCATAAATTCGAGTTAATTTTTGCCCCTGCATTAAGATGTCAGGCATTATTTTTTAGTAAAAAAATTGATGTTATGTGGCCATTCATTATCACCGAGGATGTAGAAAGATTTAAGAAGGTTGGTTTTTCATATCTCCCCATATATTCGATGCCAATCATTATGGGAGGCTACTATATCTTCACAAGGCAGACCGATCCTAAACTTAATAAAGTCAAAAATTTAGAAGGTAAATCTGTTGTAAGTGTAAGAGGTTATGGGGTTCCCGTAGAATTTGAAAACAGCTCCAACATAATTAAATCAATAGCGAACAAAAATGAACTCGTTCCAAAAATGATTCAAGCGAAGAGAGTTGACGCTGGAATAATACAAACAGGCTGGGTTCCGACGCTCAAAAAACAAGGCCTTTTGAAAGGCCTCCATCACGGTGAAGTTATCGATTTTTGGGGTGGCGCCTTTACATTCCAGTTCAATCAAGAAGGTAATGCACTTTCAAACACGTTTTCAAACATTATTCTAAAACTTGTTACACAGGGAAAATATAAAGAAATTCTAACAGGCGCACCTTATTACATACCAGAATACTAATTTCCGCCTTGCGCAAATGTTACCCGCTAACGCTACTGCTTTTGTTGTTGCCGGATGATCGTGGATTAGGTTACCTACGGTGCACATAGCAGGTTGGACTTGAGATATTGGGAATGGCTTTGCCATGTTCGACCCGTCAGAAATTCTGCAGCCTAAGTCACTTCAGGTGTCATATTGAAAAGTAACTCGATCCCGAAATTTCTTTTGGGTTCACGGTTTATTATAAGTAACTCTGCTTCTAGGGTGATGCTTTATGATGTGGATTAGAGTTTTGATCTGATTGACCAGACTTACTTGGTGTCAATACTCTTGGTTTTCCTCATTAGTCAGCGACGCACATAAATCGGATGCTTTCTCCGGGAGTTGAGCTTTATAAATCCAGTAAGATCAAGCACATTATTCCGAATTTAAGGGGATGCCATTTATTCCAATATTGGAATAAATCCGGGTATTTATTCTCTGGAAATCAGGGCGCAGCAGTATCGGCATTTTCTGCACCATTGATGTCAGTATCAATCGCTTGACCAACAGCCTGTGCGGCACTAGGTGTTCCTTCGTTTAAGTCAGATCGGCCCATCATTACGTTAATCTCTTCGACCATGTTGGAAAAGAATTGTGAAAAAGTGACGTCTTCTTCTGTGCTTTTTTCAGTCGACTTTGAAAATTCAAGTGTCGGATTTTTGTTGTATGCCGCTTTAAAGGCTATGGCTGCGGTCGCTTTAGCGGAGGCAATCGCTTCTTCATCCTTACTTTCTATAGCCGCTTGCAGTTCTTCTTCTGCAATCTGGAATGTCGCCAGTTGCCCAGGCCGCGAATTCACAACAGAGGGATGCGCTGGATTGGTTTCAGAACGACTTTTAAAATTATCGATGGCATTGGAATGAGCTGCATTCAAACTACCACGACTGCTTGCTGTCCCAGATAATTCGGCGTTGTTGCCGGCGTGTGCCGCACCACTTTTTCCCGAAAAACCACTCGCATTGGCAGAGGCTCCGCTATTGTCGTTTCCGCCACCATTACCAACGCCGCCGCCGCTGTTGCCACCGCCGTTGCCACCACCGTTGCCGTTGCCGTTGCCACCTCCATTGCCGCCGCCGTTTCCCCCTTTGGAAAAAGCGGTTTTAATCAAGAAATAGTCAGATTGGAAGGATACCGTCAACGGAAGGGTAGCGATTGCAGCGCTTATTATGCAAGTCGCAAATATTTGAAACTTTAACCGCTTACGCATCAAAATCTCCTAATTTATTGCCCTTTATTTTTACCTGTAATTCAGCTTACTCTAATATTACCAAATGGTCCAGCTGTCCAGATAAACAGGCATGTCACTGTGTGGCAAATTTGAGGCCTTTCAAGATCGGCGAGTTTATGTTCGTAAGGATGTGGCGCGGGGCAACCAGTTGATTTCTGCTTTCACAATGTCGCCAGACACATTAAAACACCCCTACCGTTACAATTTAGGGATAAAACATGGCGCAGAAAGCCACCATTTATAAAGTTGAACTTTCCGTTGCCGATATGGATCGTCACTATTACGAGACCCATAATCTGACAGTTGCCAAACAACCTTCGGAGACAGACGACCGGTTAATGCTGCGTATTCTCGCTTTTGCGCTGAATGCCCATGAGCAATTGGAATTTACCAGAGGCATCTCAACGGATGACGAGCCTGACATTTGGCAGAAAAGTCTGAGCGGCGAGCATGAGTTATGGGTTGCGTTGGGAATGCCGAGTGAGAAGATTATTCGTCAATCTTGCGGCAAGGCCAACGAGGTAATTATCTATTGTTACGGTGGCAGTACGGCTGAGCTGTGGTGGGAGAAAATCAAAAACAGCACCACCCGATTTGATAATCTTCAGATTACAAACTTTTCAAAAGACGACACCAGTGAACTGGGAAAAAAGGCCAGCCGCCTGATGAAGCTGCAGGTTAATATTCAAGACGGTGATGTGATGGTCAGCGTTGATGACAGCATCCTCTACGTTACCCCAGTCAAATGGAAAAAAGCAGCCCCTTAAGCATAAGGCTTATTCGTGTAATATTATGTCATTTACGCCTTGGTTATGATGAGCTTTTGATCATTCTTACTAACTATCCAAGGCCCGTTTCTGGCAATTAACAGACCATTCCCCTAAAATAATGAGACCGTCTGTTACAATTAATTATTGCAATATGTGTGGATACCTCCGCCGGCGACATACTCGCATTACTGTATGCTATTGTAGTCGGTTATGTATCGGAGACATCCATTCCATCAGAGCCATCATTAATTTACACCGATTTAAACAGATGTCAGTTTTTTACGTATTTTTTGGCGGCCACTCTTCGAATTGGATGACGCCTTTTGGAATAATTTCCCAGTTTGCTTTTGATCCAACAAATATGTGTTGCCCAATTTCAATATCAGGCTGACCATTAACGCATCCTAAGGACACTTGAATGACGTTCTCTTTGTATATTGTGCATAAAGTAGATCCGCAGGTTTTACAAAACTGTAGCCCATACCCATGCTCACCGACATATGCCGTCAAGAGCTCCTCTCCTGCAAGCCATTTAAACTCGTTAGTTTCGACAAAAGCCATAGCCGATGCTTGAGCGTTAAATGCTTTTCGGCATCGTGAACAATGACAAGACTTTCCATCACGAAGCTTTCCATTCACTTGATACTTTACGGACCCACAAAAACACTCGCCCGTAATCGGCATCAATTTCCCCATAATGCTTCCTATTCAATAAATCTTGGATACCGATATCGCTAGAGACTGTTTTGCGATGCGGTTGCTCTAAAATCGTATCATTTATATATTTGGTTTATTCTTCAACTTAATCTATCGACTATAAGCCTAAAATGTTGAAACAAACAGATTTTAACACCTTAAAGTTGCTGTTATTCAATTATATGCTCTCAATTTTTCAGACTAAGTCAAGAGAACCGGATTTGGATCGACCGGACGCGACAAATCCTGAGGAGGCAGAGACTGCCCATCCAATATTCAAATAATTCCGTCTGATTATTCGACAGCCAGAGAAAAGCGGATTAAGTTGATACCAACCTGAATTTACGTTGGGGGTTTTCTATGACCGAAGACAAGATCGAAAGGCGCCTTTCCGCTATATTCGTCGCTGATGTCGTTGGCTACAGTAAAATGATGGGACACAACGAGACCGCAACACTGAGATCCCTTCAGGAACTCCGTTTTGCTGTGATCAATCCGCTCATAGGGCAGCATCAAGGTCGCATTGTAAAGCTAATGGGAGATGGAATCCTTGCTGAGTTCCATAGCATTGTCGATGCAGTAGAATGCGCGACAGCCATTCAAAGAGGTATCGTTAGATATAATTCCGAATATGCTGAAGATCAGAAACTAAAATTCAGAATTGGCATTAATCTTGGCGATGTGCTGATTGAAGGCGATGATATTTACGGAGACGGAGTGAATATTGCAGCCCGGATACAGGAAATTGCTGAACCAGATGGTGTCGCAATTCCAAGCGCCGTTTTTGGGCATATAGAAGGACTAGTTGATGATCTGTTTACAGATATCGGCGTCCATGAATTCAAGAATATCGCCAAGCCACTGCGTGTTTACCACTACAGCCCTGATCCGTCGCATAAGCCCGCTAAAAAGATATTGCGGCCCTTTATCGATATGCCTGTTACCGAAAAATCGACGATAAAGGGCGGCTGTTTCTGCGGCAACATCCGCTATGAAATATCAGAAAAAGCACTTGGCACAATGCTGTGTCAATGCCGGATGTGCCAGAGATTTTCCGGCGCCCCTGCCCTAGCCGGCACAACATTCCCGTTCAAGGCGTTGACATTTACCAAAGGTCAGCCAAAATTTTTCAATACCTCCCATATTGCAAAGCGCGGATTTTGTGAAAATTGCGGTACATCGATCCTATATCAGGGATTAGTCGGTTATTGGACCGAATGGGTTGTGATCACGACTGGCTGTCTGGATAACCCAGAAGATTTCCCCCCTACTTATCATCTGGGTATTGAAAGTGCGATGCCATGGCTGTTTATCCATGACGATTTGCCGCGCACCAAATGCAAGGATTCACCAAGTCTGGTTGATGCCTATCATTCCGTCGGAGAAGAAGTCCCCTAACCAATTGGGTAGGAAAATTTATGAGCAGGCGCTGGGATTATAAAGGCGGTGGTGAGTGGGGTTTTGCCGAGTACATTACAAAAGTGAATTTCTCCAAAGCTGATAATCGGAAACAGATTTGAATAAATGCCTCTAAACGCCTGCAAAATAAACGTCCAACAGCCAAAATCAATTGGCAGTAGAATGCCAACAAGAGGCATCTATTGGGCGATTATCATTGGTTTGCAGTAAACAAATATTTCGGACAAGCGAACACACCATTCCACTTGACAATCCATTAGTATTAAATCAAAAAGAATAAAGTAAATTAATAAATTAAGATATTACAATTAACTTCTTTGGGGGAGGCTGTTTTGTATAATTTCACTTCTTTATGCTGCCTTGCGGGCATTGTTACATCCACATTTTTCACAACAGCCATAGCACATTCTGAAATTAAAATTGGCATTGCAGGTCCTTTAAGTGGCAGCACTCTAAATGTAGGGGAAATGCAAGAAATTGGCGCTCAACGCGCTATAGCAGATATTAATTCAAGCGGTGGTTTGCTTGGAGAAGAAATTATAATTACGTCAGTTGATGACGCTTGTGAGCCCGGGCAAGCAAAAGCCGCCGCTAAACAGCTGGTGAGTGAAGGCGTTGTTTTTGTTGTCGGTCACGCTTGTTCAGGTGCTTCTCTGGCTGTCGGTAAAATTTATGAAGACGCGGGAATTATCATGATGTCACCATCATCAACAAATCCCAAAATCACAGAGGCCGGGATTTCGACCGTATTTCGGGTAATTGGTCGCGATGACGAGCAAGGACGAATTGCAGGAGATTACTTAGCCGACAATAACGGAAATGGCAATATTGCTATTCTACACGATGGCCAGGCATTTGGTCTGGGAATCGCTGAGTTTGCCAAAAAACAACTTAATAAACGGGGCGTTACTGAAGTTCTTTTTGACAGCTTTAAGCCGGGGCAAGACGACTATCAATCGGTTGTAGATAAGCTCATCGAGATTAAAGCCGATGTCGTTTATGTCGGGGGTTATCAAGGTGACATCGGCATAATTATACGACAGGCAAAACCGAAACTACCTAATCTTCAACTACTTGCTGGTGATTCACTTGTTAATCTGGATTTTATTACAATTTCGGGGGATGCTGGTATTGGCGCCAAATTTACTTTTGGACCCGATATGCGACTGAACCCAGAAGCCAAAGGGGTAGTGGCCGCCATTCGTGATGAAGATGCGTATGAGCCAGATGGGTACACCCTATATGCATATGGTGCCGTTCAGGCTTGGGCACAGGCTGTTGAACAAGCCAAAACGACGAAAACTAATGCTGTCATCTCAGTTTTGAGAGACGGAAAATTTGATACTGTATTGGGCAAAATCGGATTTGATAAAAAAGGAGACGTCACAGGCATTAGTGGCTTTGTTTGGTATGTGTTCGAGGAAGAGAATTACGTACTCGATAAGTAGTGCGTCGCCCCAATGACGGTGACCGTAACATCAAGGACTGTTCGAGATGAGTAAGCCTGCCAGATTAACAAAGATGGGAGTGCGCGGCCGTTTGTTGCTGGCCTTTTTAGGAATATCTAGTTTTTCTCTCGTCGCAGCGGCTTCCGGTTTTTATTCCTTATCTCAGGTTGGCGGTGCGTTAAATGAGATTACTGAACAACGAGTGCCTGAGGCATTGTCATGGTTGGAGTTATCCCAGCGAGTAGAAAGAGTTGTTCGCGCGGCCCCCGCTTTGCTTGCTGTTGAAACCGAAACAGCAAGAGCCGAAGTTTCCAACGAAATAACGACCCAGACTGAGAAGCTTGCTCCACTTTTACGCAGCAACAGAGATTATAGTACTTTCACTGAAAAATTTGCTGCGGAGGCTGTAGGTGGGCTGGTTGTTGATCTAACAAAGAATTTGTTAAGTCTTGATGAGCTGGTAAAGGTCCGATTGGTTATCGTCGCCCGAAGAAATAAGCGTATCCGTGAGCTCGCTCAAGCAAATAGCGTTGCCCAACGTACGTTATCACCGGGCGTACGTATCTTGGGGACCCAAATGGCTGAGTGGCACAGAGAGGGTGAAATAGCCGGGCTATCATTTAAAAATTCAAAACAACAGTATGATCTTGCCCAGTCAATAGTCACTTTAGTCCCGCAGCAAAAGGCCGCAGTACAGATAGATGCCCTTCACAATAACCTATTAAGAACCACAACGGCTCATTCTGCCGAAAACATTGATGTTCTGATTTTTCCTTTGCAGAAATCACTCAAGGAATTATCCAAAATTTCAAAAAGTCTACCGAAACGTGCCAAAAGGCGCATGGAGAAACAGCTAACGAAATTTACCAGTTTAACCGTCGGGTTAAAAAGCTTGCCGGAGTTAAGAAAACAGGAATTGGCCGTTATAGCCAAGGCGCAAGAGCTACTGAAAATAAATATACGCACGTCAGTTGTTCTCTCAAGAAAAATAACTTTCTTGGTTGATTCCTCTAGAAAGGAAATGGAGGAAGCTGGTTTTCAATCCGTTATTGTTCAGGCGTTGAACAGAAATATTCTGATCGCCATCGTGGTTCTCAGCCTTTTAAGTTCTTTCCTTATTGTCTGGCTTTATGTTGGACGTAGCCTGACAGTTCGGTTGACGGCCCTAAGCAACAGCATGCTTTCCATTGCAGCAGGAAATTTACACGCACCGTTACCGGCTCCTCGCGGTAACGATGAGATTACGCGCATGTCAGAAGCGTTGACAGGTTTTCGGGACACCGCAATTGAAATGAAAGAAAGTAACCTGCGTGATATTGAAGAGGCCCAAAGAAGGTTGGTCGACGCCATTGAAAATTCTTCAGAAGGTTTCGCTTTCTATGACCCGGAAGATCAGTTGGTTATTTGCAACAACAGGTATAGGGAGCTGCTCTATCCGAATGCAGAAATAAGAATTGAGCCGGGAACTAAATTCGAAAATATCATTCGAAGGGCTGCTGAGGAAGGCTTTGTTGCTGAAGCGGAAGGTCGCATAGAGGAGTGGATTAAAGAACGTTTGGCGCGTCATAGTAATCCTGGTGATCCTCGTGTTCAACGGCGTGGTGATGGCAAATGGATTCTCATTACGGAACGCAAGACCGGAGATGCAGGAACTGTCGCTATTTATTCTGACATAACTGATCTTAAACAACGCGAAGAGGAACTTACCGCCAAGTCAAACACACTGGAACAATTATCAAATCAATTAGCGAAATATCTATCTCCACAGATTTACGATTCAATATTTAGCGGCAAAAAAGAAGTCAAGCTAACCTCACAACGTAAGAGACTTACTGTGTTTTTTTCCGATCTTGTTGGTTTTACCAGCACAACAGAAAGAATGGAATCTGAAGACCTGACACATTTACTCAATCAGTATCTGACGGAAATGTCGCAGATTGCGCTCGATCACGGTGCGACGATTGATAAATATATTGGAGATGCCATCGTTATATTTTTTGGTGATCCTGAATCATTGGGTATCAAAGAAGATGCGATTGCCTGCGTCTCAATGGCAGTTGCGATGCGTAAGCGGATGACTGAGTTAGAAAAAATTTGGAAGGAAGCGGGCATCGAGGAACCGCTGCAATGCCGGATGGGGATTAATACAGGCTTATGCACGGTTGGTAATTTTGGTAGCGAGGATCGCATGGATTACACGATTATCGGCAGTGGTGTAAATCTTGCGTCGCGTCTTGAAACTGCATGTGTGCCCAATGAAATCCTTATTTCATATGAAACCTACGCTCATGTGAGAGACGTAATGCACTGTAAAGAGCTCGAAAAAATAGAGGTAAAGGGTATCGCTAAACCGGTATCGACCTATCAAATTGTGGATTTTCATGAAAATCTAAAAGATATCAGAAAACCAATACGCGCAAAGTTGCCGCACTTCCTGCTTGATGTGGATGTTAGTTCCATGTCGGCAGGCGAACAACAAGAAGCCTTGACCATTTTAATAGACTCCGTGGAACAATTGTCAAATAAACATGTCAGTGTAATAAAGGAACTGTCACATTAGATTCCTGTCGTTGTCGAATTCCTTGATCATTGCGGTTTGAATAGCCGTTCTTCAAATTACATAAGCCTTGTGTCGCGTAATTAAAATTAAACGAACGAGATTTAAGCCTAAAACGTTCTCTATTCTATCGCAGTTTCCGACTGTCACCACAGTAACCGGATCAACATTCCTCCCGTATATTATAAATATATACATTATATTTAAATCATAGTAATACTTGAAAATGGGAACAAAATGGTTTCAATGTAAAGTTGTTACCATTGAAATTTAAATAGCACCAAGCCGTTTCGTTACGGCTTGCCTAAAAAATAGAACATCATTTCCGGGGGGGAACCAACCATGAGAATAAGCAGGAATATAATCCGATCACTTGTCAATGGGGTGATTGCTACCGTTACTGTAACCGCAACGGACACTTTCGCAGCTTTGCTAAATATTGCAGATGATCACTTGCAAGGGTCTACCATCGTTGTTGTCGGTGGAACGATCTATCCTATGGATTTTAAAGGCAGAACCAGTATTTGGTTCTCTTTAGACGATTTAAATACGCACTCTGGCTATCTATTTGCAACTTAGACGATCCCTCAAATAACCGTTGAGCCTCTCCCCCGGAGCCATAATTACCGGTCCTAACAATCAATAACAGGAGAGTCTATATGTCTGCAAGAATAGTAGTTGGCATGGACGGTAGCGGGTCAGGTGACCGCGTTACTGATTTTGCCAAGGGGTTAGCTAAACTGATCGGGGATTGTGAACTGATTTTGGTTTATGTAATCGAGTGGTCACCCTATACATTTCAAACTCCAGAAGAAAACGAAGTTAGACACAAGCGCCGGGAAGAAGAAATTCAAACGGCGCTTGAGCGCGTCTTAAATCCTGCCGTTGATGAGTTGAAGGAAGCTGGCTTCTCCGCACGCGGTGTTGTAAGGCACGGAAAAGTGGCCCAACTGCTTGATTTAATCGCAGTGGAAGAAAATGCCCATCAGATCGTCGTTGCCCGCTCATCCGAAGGGGGGATTGCAAAAACCATATTTGGATCAGCAACAGCGAACCTGGTGATGAATGCCAGTGTCCCCGTAACCGTTATCAAGTGAGGAATGAACGATGAGACTCATTAGAAATTTTGCGTTACCACTTGTCATAGCGAGTTGCTTTTCAAGTGTTGCTCAGGCTCAGGAGGCTGGCCTTGATCAAAAAATAAACGAACTTTTTGCAACCGTAACAGGTCCATTTGTCAGCCTGATTTTCGCACCAATTCCGGGCACAAGTTTTCCCTGGATCGTAATGTGGCTGGTAATTGCGGCATCGGTATTCACCTTATATTTCGGATTTGTTCAATTTCGCGCCTTTCGCCATTCCATAGAACTGGTCAAAGGAGATTTTTCCGATCCCAATGACGCTGGTGAAGTCAGTCACTTTCAAGCCCTGACGACAGCCCTGTCAGGTACGGTTGGTCTGGGTAACATTGCAGGGGTGGCTGTTGCGGTCGGCATCGGCGGTCCCGGTGCGACATTCTGGATGATCCTTGCCGGCTTACTGGGTATGGCCTCTAAATTTACCGAATGCACATTGGGTGTGAAATACCGGAACGAATATAAAGATGGCACCGTATCAGGGGGCCCTATGTACTATATGTCCAAGGGTTTCAAGGAACGTGGCATACCCGGCGGTAAGTTTCTCGCCGTCTTGTTTGCGATCTTCTGTATTTTGGGTGCTCTTGGCGGTGGCAACATGTTCCAAGCCAATCAGGCCCATGCACAGATTGCCGGTATCGTCGGTGAATTCCCCGGCTGGATTACCGGTATCGTTTTCGCCGGTGTGGTGTTTGCCGTCATTGTCGGCGGTATCAAATCTATCGCCAATGTCACTGAAAAAGTCGTCCCTTTCATGGGGGTGATGTATGTTTTAGCAGGCGTCGCAATTTTGGCGGTAAATTTTGATCAGATTGGCTGGGCTTTCGGCCAGATTTTCTCTGGTGCCTTTACAGGACTCGGTGTTGCCGGCGGTGTCGTTGGTGCCTTGATCCAAGGCTTCAAACGCGCCGCCTTCTCTAACGAAGCGGGTGTTGGCTCCGCCGCGATTGCTCATGCGGCAGTGCGCACGAAAGAGCCTATTACCGAAGGATTTGTCTCCTTGCTTGAGCCCTTTATCGATACCGTTGTGATCTGTACCATGACAGCACTTGTCATCACAATTTCCGGTCAATTGATGATTGATCCGGCATCGGGTAATTACATTTTGAATGACGGTGGTTCAATCCAAACTGTAACCGGTGCCTCTGGGGTTGCGCTGACATCAGCAGCCTTTGAATCCGCTTTCAGCTGGTTCCCGTATGTTCTTGCCGTCGCGGTTATCCTGTTTGCTTTCTCAACCATGATTTCGTGGTCCTATTACGGACTTAAAGCATGGACTTATCTTTTTGGAGAAGGCAAAAAGGCAGAACTTGCGTTCAAAATCATGTTTTGTTTGTTCATTATTGTTGGTGCCGCGGCAAATCTAGGCCCAGTCATCGATTTCTCTGATGCAGCAATCTTTGCCATGGCCGTCGTCAACATTACAGCACTGTATGTTTTGATGCCGATCGTAAAAGCCGAACTTACCTCCTACATGGAACGTCTGGGTAAGGGCGAAATCAAACGATTTAAGGGCGCAGAGAAAATTACCGAGCCTGCCAATTAATGCTGGTCGTCTCTCTTTAGATAGTCTCATAGAATTTAACCTGAAAACTCAGGTGAAACTCTAGCTGAGAATAAGTGCATTAACTCCGATCGGTAGGAAACTATCGGTCGGAGTTTTTATCGAGCCAACTACCCATTTCAAATCATCGCAAACGAACGACAGCAGACAATAAGGGCTACCCCATCCACAATAAACATAACGGATAATGCCTTTATGTGATGAGACATTCGGGAACGCTGGCTCATCACAGTTGAATACAACCAAACTGAACGTAAACTAATCGATGAAAGGTAAGCGATGTTGAAGGCCATTTTACTTGTTTTTCTCGGGCTGCTATGGAGTGTCCGCTTATCGAGTATCAAGGCTGCCGGATTATCGGGTATTCCTGTTCATGTGGTCGTGGCGGTCTCAACTCTGGGCATTGCAGCGTTCTTCTCAGGAATAGCCGTTTGGCGCGGATCATGGCCACCTGCCAGCCGATCAACACTGCTCTTTTATGTCTTTAGCGGTACTCTTGGCTTCATTTTACCATTTATGCTTGAGAGCCTTGTCGCCCCTAACCTCCCGGTATTTGCTTTTGTCGTCATCATTGCGACCATGCCTGTGATCACTCTGATTATATCCACGATCTTCGGCCATCAAAGCCTTAACATGCTTCCGATTATATCTGTTGCGCTCGGTTTTGTCGGGGCCATGGTCATCTTATGGGACACTGCACGGATAATCCCATCGGGAGGCACAAGCCTGTTTTGGGTCGGAATTGCATTTGGGGTGCCGACGCTTTATGCCATCAACACAGTCTTTGTTGCGAAGCGCTGGCCGTCGGGGGGAACTGCTGTTGAAGTCGCGCATGCTCAAACGCTAATTATGTCAGTAGCGGTACTATTGGGCAGTTTGATTGCTGGAACCCTTACCACTTGGGGTGACATAACACTGAATATGCCTGCGATAGGGCTGATCATCGTATGTGAAGGGCTGGCTTTATTGGTATATTTGAAAATCGCACATGACTATGGAGCCACCTATGTCTCCTTTGCAAACTACATATCTATAATTTTTGCAGCGCTCATAGGAGCGCTTGTTTTTGAAGAGCAAATGACCTGGTTCTCCATCGTAGCGGCTGGCGCGATAGTTGGATCCATAGCGATCTATCAAAACCACACCGACCGAAGTTGAACTTGCCCCCTTCCCCCTATTTTTTTTATAACTGTAAACCTCAAGTTTGGCCAAACCGCCGTCTGTATTCTGCGGGCGTAACACTAGTAATTTTTTTAAAAATCCGCCGAAAAAAGCTGACATTTTCGTAACCGGTTTTGGTGGATATCACTTCAAACGATAATTTGGTATTCACAAGATCCACTTTGGCCGCTTCAACCCTGATCAGCTGTAAATAATTGTTTACTGTTTCACCTGTCGCCGCTTTGAAACGTCTATTAAATTGACGACTGCTCATGTCTGCATTCTCTGCGAGGGCTGCAATATCGACTGGTTCCCGGTGGTTTTTCTCGATCCGTTCCTGTGCTTTGAGAATACTACTGTCGCTATGATTTTTTTCAGGATTGAACATCGCGAACGGAGACTGGGTAACGCAATCCAAGTCGACGAGCGTACAGCGAGAGCTCTGAAGCGCAATTTCACGCCCACAGTATTTTTCAATGAGATACAAAGACAAATTCAATTCAGCGGATATGCCTCCGCCGCAGAACAATCGTCCTTCATCCGTCACCAGACGATCTGTCCTCAAATCAACTTTTGGAAAACTCCTTTTGAATTGTTTTGCCAGCCCCCAATGGGTCGTTGCCATTTTCCCGTCCAACAATCCTGTCGATGCCAGAGTGAAAGCACCTGCACATACACTGGCAAGGTCGGAACCCCGCTCAAACGAGGCCTTTAGCCATTCAATTCTGTCGAAATGTTCCCGAGTTCCCGGATTAAAAAAGAACCCTTGAGAGGGAACTATAACCAAATCCACATCATCGATGTCATGCATGGAACAGTGCGGCGTGACGGGTATATTATTGATGGCTGTGATAGGGTTTCCATCCGCGGTGACAATTTTGACCTCAAAAATCGGGGAAGGTTTTTCCCCCATTGTTACATTCCACAGAACTCCCGCCTGAAGAAACATATCCATAGGGGATGCAATGGAAGAGAGCACACAGTTCTCTGCGGCAAGAATAGCAACTTTTTTCATGCAGTCATGTCCCGATCAGACCCTTTTCGCCTTTTATGACGCTTACACCGCGCGCTGTCACGGATTATTTTCATCTCACCCCAACAATTAGGAGATATTAATATGAAAATTCATGGCGTAATCATTTCCCCGAATGTCCGTAAGGTTCTTGTTGCTCTTGCCGCCAAAGGCCTCAGTTATGAGTCAGTAAGTGTGCTGCCCGGTGACAAGTCACCTGAATTTCTCAAAATCAGCCCATTGGGTATGATACCGGTTATGGAGGATCGGGGCTTTGCTCTTCCAGATTCCAGTATCATCATGCAGTATATTGACGATAAATACCCCGACACACCACTCATGCCTTCAAGCCTTGAAGATCGTGCAAAGGCACGCTGGTACATGGAATATGCCGGTGCCGGCGTTTTTCCCTGTTGTGTCCCTATCTTTCAGCAACGTGTGGTCAATCGGTATTTTCTGAAAGTTCCAACGGATGAGGCAATTGTGGAAAATGCGATAAACAATCTGTTCCCTCCGGTTATGGACTATTTGGAGTCTCAGGTGCCGGAGGAAGCTTTCCTGTTTGGGGCACTGGGGGCTGCAGATATCGCCCTCGTATCCCCGCTTATCAATGCGGAGTATGGCGCCTATGTCATTGACGAAACTCGCTGGCCTAAGATGGCTGCTTACATGAAACGCGCGAAAGCACATCCGGCATTTGTGAAATGCCTGGAAGACGAAGCCATTGTGCGGCAAGCCCTTATATCCGGCTCAGCGACAACTGACCGCTAACGCTCCAAATTACGGGGTAC